>Ga0194052_1000134_pt1 | contig 51460 bp, 79 predicted proteins | sample SepL226m_MetaG_FD_160117 | JGI IMG/M metagenome (GOLD analysis project Ga0194052, IMG submission 160117) | Anoxic zone freshwater microbial communities from boreal shield lake in IISD Experimental Lakes Area, Ontario, Canada - Sep2016-L227-6m | ecosystem: Environmental > Aquatic > Freshwater >...
TCTATATGATGTATCAGTGGATGATCCGTCACGAGCTCTAATGGTTAAATCTACCCAATTATTTGTACTCGGAGAAGAGTCATTGGTTGTTACATAGAAATTATTACCATTGGTATTGCTCGAGTTATTATTGCCTAAATTATCACAATGTTCAATAGATTTTTGTGCATAAGAAAATACTTCTCGACGATAAGCAATGCTATTTGGGCCAAAAGAACTAATAGAACTGATAATATTATTATCTTCCGCATATTGCATAACTGGTTTCTGCCAGGAGATAGCTCCTGTTCCAGTAAATCTCCAGTCATCATAGCGGTTTCACCTAAAATCAAATCCTGCACTATCCATAATCATAGAGAGTGCTTCAGATCGTGTGATATCTTTTAATGGTTGGAAAAAGGCTCGTCCATATATGTCGCGTCGAGAAGTAGTAATGATATTATTATCAGCCAGGATTTCTACAGATCGGCATGCCCATGTATTGGGGCGCGAGATACCAACATCATAGAAAGTATTTTGGCAGTTATAATCATTTAATTCTGGAATATTTTCGATTCTTCCACACTTTTCTGCCACACGAAGGGCAATTGCTGCTACTTCTTGACGATAAATAGTCCTATCGAGATTATAATTTCAACAATTTGATTCATTATAAATAACTCCAGCATCCGCCAAATCATGAGCCATAGTACATTCAGCATTGCTATAGGCGAGAGCAAGCGGTGAACATAAAATAGCCGCTGCTATTATGGTGAGATGTCGAATAAAGTTTTTATTCATAAAGAAGAAATATAATAAGTAAATACCTTACTAGTAATGATGATATATATATTCTAATAAAAGCAAGCTTTTTTGTATATTTCACTATAAAAATATATTTTAGCAAATTACTTTCATTTGATTTTACAGCTAAAGAGATGTAAGATTTGTTATATGACCACTCTGGATATTATCGTTCGTTTTTTGGAAGCTGCAGCATTATGAGCTCTTGTAGGGTTAGAACGCGAGGTGATCGCTGCCCATAGATATGTAGGTCCTACCAAAAATTATTCTGTTTTTTGAGGACTTCGTTCTTATACACTTATGGCTCTTCTGTGATCTATAGCGGTTTACCTTGGAGAGATTTTATGATCACCACAAAACATGGTTATTTTTATTGGTTCTATTGTTTTTCTCTTTATTCTCATTTCCTACGTTTACTCGGCATTTTATCATGATTTATTTGGTGTAACAAGTGAGTTAGCAGCATTGGTAACATTTCTTTTAGGAGTCATTGTTATGTCTGGGGAAATGCAAGTGGCTATTTTTATAGGAGTGTTACTCACTATTATGCTCGCCTACAAGTCCCGTATTGCTCCTATTATTGAAAAAATTGGTGGAGTAGAGATTACAAATACACTCAAATTTGCCGTTATTGCGTTGATTATCCTCCCTCTTCTCCCAGATCAGAAATATGCTATCAGAGATTTAATAGTATTTCTTCCAGAAGGACGCTTTCTAACCACTCCGTTTTTTAATCCTTACAGTATTTGGCAATTTGTGGTTGTGATGTCGGGGGTGAGTTATATTGGATATGTTCTCAGTAAAATATATTGAGCTAGCAAGGGAATTATATTTTCTGGCGCTATTGGTGGTATGGTATCTTCTACAGCTGTTACCTCTTCTATGGCTGAAAAAAGTATGGAGGAACCGGCCTATCTTTACCCCACCGTTATTGCTACTATCACTGCGTGTACAATCATGTTATTTCGTATTATCATCATTGTAACAGCTTTTAATCCCTATCTTCTTGGCACTCTCCTTATCCCTCTATCAGCTATGATAGTTACTTCGTGAGTAATCCTGGTGTGGCTTTGGAGAAAGTCTCAACATCGTGCCGCCATGATTGTATCAAGTAATTATGAGAGCCCTTTTCAGATTATTCCCGCCCTCAAATTTGCGGGACTTATCGTTCTTATAAAAATATTCTCAACTTTGGCTGTATCATATCAAGAAGTTTTTATTCATTTCTCTTGGCTGGAAGACCTTAAAAATTTTCCTATTTATCTGATTTCACTTCTTTCTGGTCTAGTAGATGTAGATGCCATCACTCAAGATATGGCTGAGAAATCAGCCATTGGGGTACAAGCTCTTGCGTCCCTGACGTCCACAACCGCTATTATTATTGCCCTTGTGACGAATACGACTGTTAAAATTGTTCTTGCAAAAAAGTTTTGAAGTCCGAGATTTGGCTCTTATGTGTCAAAAATCTTATGAGTCATTCTATTGGTTGGCGTTGTTGTTCTCAGTATTATGGTTTTTCTCTGATATGAAAATGCTTCGCTTGCTTCCAATGCAATCATACCTCACAGTCCAGCCATATTATTTTTTCTTGGCAGGTAGTATCTATTTTCTGAGAGAAATATGAAGCTCTTTGAGACTGTCTTCATCGACATCACTTGGCGCATTCATCACCATATCTTGTGCTTTTCCAGATTTTGGGAATGCATAAATATCCCGGATATTGTCTTCGCCCATAAGTATCATAATCAACCTATCTACACCAAAAGCGAAACCACCATGAGGAGGGACACCATATTGAAATGCTTCATACATACCGCCAAATTTTGATTTTACTTCTTCCTCTGGCCTTCCTACCATACGAAATGCTTCTGTGAGGAGTTCTAAATCATGATTTCGGATAGATCCTGAGAGGATCTCATAGCCATTGAGCGAGAGATCATATTGAAAACCATAGATATCTAATGGATTCATCGCACGCAAATCTTCAATAGAGGCATTGATACTACTGAAAGGATTGTGAGCGAAGTCGAGCTTTCCTGTTTTTTCATCTTGTTCAAACATGGGAAAATCTGTAATCCAAGCGAACGAGAGAGTTGTAGTATCAACGAGATTATATTTATTCCTCAAAGCAATACGTACATTCCCGAGCACTTTATTGACGATTTCTCTCTTATCAGCCCCAAAAAATATCATATCACCTACTTGTGGATTAAGTCTTTCTTCGAGTGATTTGAGCTCGTTCTGACTCATAAATTTGAGTATAGGGCTCTTTGGTCCCTCAGTTTCATAAATGATGTAAGCAAGACCTTTTGCTCATTGGGAAAGCGCTAATTCGGTAATTTCATCAATATCTTTTCGAGACATAGCAACTCCAGGAAGTTTGAAAGCTTTCACAACACCTCATTTCTCTACTGCTCCCGCAAAGACAGAAAAATCTGATGCATGAAATGTTTCACTAAAATCCTCAAAATGACAATCAAAACGTAAATCGGGTTTATCTGATCCGTATTTCTCCATAGCCTCTCGATGTGTCAGTCGTGCGAAGGTTGGAGTGAGGAGTTTTCTTTCTGGGCAGAGATCCGTGACGAGTTCTTTTGCAAAATTTTCAGCAACCTCAAGGACATCTTCTTGGTGAACGAAACTCATCTCACAGTCTATTTGATAAAATTCACAACTATGACGATCTGCCCGAGGATCCTCGTCACGAAAACATGGCGCTATTTGGAAATACTTATCTACTCCTGCGACCATAAGGAGCTGCTTATATTGTTGAGGAGCTTGTGGAAGGGCATAGAACTTGCCTGGATGAAGGCGAGAGGGAACGAGATAATCTCGTGCTCACTCTGGAGAACTTACAGTAAAAATTGGCGTTTGTACTTCGAGAAAACCCTTTTCAGCGAACCATTTTCTTGTGTAGTTATTTACTTTTGCACGGAATTCAATTTTCTTTCTCTGGATATCTCGTCGGAGGTCCAAATAACGGTACTTGAGACGAATATCTTCATTGATATTACTGTGGTCATTGATTTCAAATGGAGGCGTTTTCGCTTTGCTCACAATGGTACAGGTATGCACGAGAATCTCTATCGCACCGGTTGATAGATGAGCATTTTCCTGACCTGCTGGGCGAGGACGTACCTCTCACTCTACTTTTATTACCCATTCAGCACGAGCCGATTCGATAAGAGCAGCCGCTTCTGGATAGGATTGAGGATCAAAAACCAGCTGAGAGAGTCCATAGCGATCTCTGAGATCAATAAAGGCGATTCCGCCATGATCACGACGATTAGCTATCCATCAGGCGAGGGTGACTTTTTCTCCGAGATGATGTGCATTGAGCTGTCCACAGGTATGAGTTCGGTGCATAAAAATGGGATAAAAGATAGATATTTTTTGTATTATCGTTATTTTTTTTAAAAATACACTTTTTTGTTCAAAAATAGTGGTCGATTTTATTACTTTTTTTGTTTATTTGTCAACTACATTATAGGATTGATTGATTGCAATGAGTTGAATTGGAACAAAAAATACGGTATTCTGTCTCTATGTGAAAACATAAAAAGCCTCACTCTATTTTTAGACAAGTACCTCTCGTGGATTGGTATGGTCTTATTTTGGCTGCATTTGTCGTAACAGGTATTACGGCTTATGCATTGTCGCTCTCTTTTGGTAGTTCTTCACGTATAGTGCTTAATAGCGCACCACAAGAATCTCTTGCCCTGGTAGCTATAGCAGTCGCTAATAATGTAGGTACTGGAGCTTCTCGAGCATCTGAGATACCTGTCATATCAACACAAGATGTTGTTACTGCAGAAAATGCAGTTGTTCATGATGCTATGGATGGGGAAGTATTCTTTTCTGATAATTTTCAGCAACTCTCTGAATATGAGGAGGTGGCTAAAATTGATATCCCAACCTATCTAAAAGGAAAAATGAATAAACAAGATGCGCTGGAGAATTATATCGATCAACTCACACAACATACTGAAAAAGCAAAAGCCACTCTTCAATCTATCACGGCCCAGACACTTGTGCATCAGAGTGCTCTCCAAACTGTCCAAACAGATATAAAAAATACTCAAACAAAAATAGAGGCTGCTTATAAAAATCGGGATAGTAGTGGTATTATGAATAGTATTGCTGATCTCGATGAATTTGTATTGATTCAACAAGACCATAAATATGGACAGATATTTGGTCAGCAGATTGTCAAGGAGTACCAGAATGTTATTCAGTTTTCAGAAAATAAACTTCAGGTTATTAAAGCGAACATGCCAGCCCTTGTACAGTGAGTAACGGTCAATCTCCCTAAATGAATCAATGTAACAGATTTGGAACGGCTTCAAATATTTTCTCGTGGATAATTATTTTATGACTCAATCTCTCTCTTTCATTACCAGATTTTTTCAGCACAAGTATGCTAAGTCATTTCTCATCTTTGGTTGACTCATTCTCGTATGAGTGTGTTTCTGAGCTGATGCTACCAGTAATACTCCACAATATACAGATTCTAGCATGTCCAACGGTATTATAGAAATCATGGATCTGATTTTTGGACTCTTAGCCATGGTTCTCTGACCTATGGTGGTTCTCGCATGATGGTTGCTTTCTCCTGATTGGACGATGGGTGATTTCTTCTGACTTCGTGCATATTTTAAGGAAGTATGGATATTGGTGGCTAATATTGTTTATATCATTTTTGCCCTAATGCTCCTCTATATGGCTATTATGCAGATATTTGGAGGCTCAGAGAGTGAATATGCTTTTAAGAAAAAACTTCCCAGTTTTCTAGTTTGAATCCTACTGGTACCATTTACTTGGCTGATTGTGAGCTGGACTTTGTCTTTTGCGAATCAAGCTGTTGCGGCAGTCCTCTCTATTCCAATGGGATCTATTAGCAAGCTGGATTCTGGTTCGCTGAGCAATACCCAAGATACATCCCTGTGGCATAAAAAAACATTGCCAACAGTATATGATTTTACCCCCAATTCTAGTTGATATGGAAATATGACTTGTCAGGATGGGTACGTAACAGGAAGTAAGGTTAAATGTATTTCTCCTGCTGAGTTTTTGACATATAACCAAGCATGACCATTTTTTATTATGATGATCTATGCATATAATATTTTTAAGATTCAAGATGCTGATCTAACCGATGTTAAAAAAGGTCTTTGTACCTCTACGAGTTCCGATAATACTGTCAGATATCAGTCTGCTAAAAGTTGTGTCCAAAGTCTGATGGGTATTGTTCGGAAGTTTTGATTGGCACTCATAGTGACTCTATTTTTCGGTATCATGTTGATAGCACTTTGCTGGATATTATTAATGCGAGCTATTAAGCTCTGGATATACATCATGCTTTCACCGCTCTTTGGGTTAGCGTATTTTACCGGACAGTGATTCTCGGAAACAGTGTGAGAAGCGGGGGAGTCATGATTTGGACAAGTAGGGTTTAAAGCATTTTTTAAACTGGCCATGGTACCTGTTTTAGTATCAGCCGTGTTGGCTTTTGGGCTTCTCTTTGTCTGAGTTGTCCGAGATAATTTTCATTGATGAGGATCAAATAATACAAATCAAAAAGAATTTTGTACCGCACAGAAAGTGGGATATATGGTAACATATTGTATTACAGAAGAACCTGCGACAACAGGGAATTCTCCAACCTATACTTCCAAATTGATTATTGGTACAGATACTCGCAATAGTGGGGAAGACTCAAAAATCACACTTAATTTCTGAGATACTTTCTCAAATATTATTGGTGGTGCGGGTAATGCGAGTATAGCCTCAACATGAGGCGCAGTAGCTGGAGGTATTAGTAGCGTAGATGATATATTTGCACATCTCATACTAACCATGCTCGCCCTTGTATTTATGTTTATGGGAGTTCAGGTAGCTGCGAAGTTTGATCCAGTTACAGAAGCTGCATTTAAACCTTTTCAACAACTTGGAGAGAGTGTTGGAAACTTTGTGGCTCATTCTCCGAGTTATCTCCCATTACCACATCCAGCCTTTGCTGCTCTAACACCAGAATGAATGAAGGGATTGGCTACAAAACTAAACCAAACCGTCTATGAGCATGAACAGAAGATGGCAAGAAGTGCTGGTGACCTGTTCGATGGGCAACTTAATAGTGTGAAATCATTGCTTAAGGATAGTTCAACGAGCCTGGAAAATGCTGCTAGTAGCTTAGAAGGGGTTGCAAGTAAATTACCAGATAATCCGACTATGGCTGCTGATGCTCTCAAGAAGATTGCTTCTAAATCAAGTTCTAAAGATGCTAAAGAACTTATTAAACTCGCCGATCAGAATAATGGTAGCATGAAGTGAATACAAGCAGATCTCAAAGCTCAATCAAAGATTGTTGAAAGCACTCTCGCGTGACTCAGTGCAGCGGATAAACCTTATGCTCAAAAAATATTAGATACAATTAATTGATCTAATGGCGCTAATCATGCTGCCGATACTCCTCGACATATAACTCTTAATGGAACATCTGGAGAAGTGACAGGTTCCAAGACAGCAGGCTATTCTGTTGAACATGATAATAAAGAATTTAAAATACCAGCTTTGAATCCATGATTAGTAAAACCTACAGATGATTCTACTATAAAGAATTCAACTTATATGGCCCTTCAGAAATCTCTTGCCACGAATGGTGTCTTAGATAAGAAAAAGGTTTATGAAGCACTAAAAGACCATCTGGATGAGAATGATTATAAATACCTCGCAAAGTACTTAGGTGTTGCCGAACCTAAACCGAGTTCAGTGGGGCACTAAGACATCTCTTTTGCCTTCCTAATAGTTATCTCTATAATGCCCGCATTATATGCATTTTGTAGCTACTTGTACTCCGTGAGTAGAGCGATTGGTTCGTAGTGAACTGGAACGCCAGGGGATTGCTGTGACCTATGGTCAGGACTGTTTAGTAGGATTTTCGTGAGATATGATGACGATGATGCAGTCCAATATCTGGCTTCGTACTGCCAATCGTGTCTATATTGAACTTGAGAAAATTACACTAACTTCGTTTGATGGACTCTTTGCTTGTATTGAAAATATCGATTGGAGTCAGTGGATTCCTGGGAACACGCCAATAAATATTTCTGCAACGAGTATTCGTTCAGTGCTTTCTCATACACCTACCCTTCAATCAGTTACTAAGAAAGCAATTATTCGTCGATTGTCCCATGGTGATGATGAATGGCATGAAAATATGTTTAACCAACCCATCGAAATATTTATTCTCGTGGTGGCTGATGAAGTGCATATTCTTATCAATACTTCTGGTCCAGCTCTTCACAAGAGGGGATATCGTACTCAAACATGAGAAGCTCCCATCAAGGAGTCGCTCGCTGCTGCGATGGTTCTTTTGAGCGGTTGGAAGTACAAGACTCCTCTCTATGATCCTATGTGCGGAAGTGGTACTATACTGATAGAAGCTGCCATGATAGCGAGAAATATTGCTCCATGACTGCAAAGAGATTATGATTACCTCCAGTTTCCTTGGGGATCTTGAGAGCTTCATGACCAAGCAGTGCAAGAAGCCAGAACAAAAATATTTGATCAATCGTATCAAATTTTTGGAAGCGATATTGACCCAACAATGATTGATATTGCTCGAGAAAATGCTCGTCAGGCTAGTGTAGCAGATACCATTACTTTTTCTCTATCTTCTCTTACCGAAATTCAATACCCTGAAAGGATTCACTTAGTTACCAATCCACCCTATGGAAATCGTCTTGAGAGTGATAATCTTGATGGACTTTATGCTGATTTAGAAAATATATTTAATCAGAATCACCTTTCCGGAGGGGTTATCACAACCTATGAACCATTTCCAAAGAAGCGTGATTCTTGGACAAAGATGAATCTCATGAACGGTGGAGATAAATGCCAGTTTTGGAGAAAAATAAAATAGTTTTTATACCGTTGTCTGTATCCAATCATAATCTTTCTGTTTGAGGAGTATGATTTTCCCTCCCTGGTGAGCTTCTGTGAGGGCTATGATAAGTGCGTTGTTAGTTTCTGTTATGCGGTAAAAATGCACGAGAACATGAATATAGGCTTTTACTCACTGTTCTGTGATTTCTAGACGTATTTTTGGTCTTGAAACTCGTGCTTGGGAATCCTCATAGAGGTCATCTTCTAGAAGTTTTTTGTAAATTTCATTGATAATATTTGTTAATGTTTGGTTAATATCGGCTAGTTTTCGGTCATTTACTTGCAATATGATTGAAAATTGATGCCAAAAAAGAAGGTCCTTCTTGGTAAAGTTGGATATTCCCCCAGAAAAAATCTGGTTATTTGGAAAAGAGACAATTTTTCCGGTATACATCAATTCCTCATCTACTTCACGCAAAGAAGTAAAAAATATTCCAATTCTTGAAACTTCTCAAGAAAAATTATTTGATCCACCACCTACTTGTATAATATCTCCTAGGGCGAATTCACTTTTTCCCATGATGTAGAAAAATGCAAAAAAGCTCGAAATAAAATGCTGCAGTGAAATAGCGATAGCCGCTCAGAGAAATGCTACAGAGGTGAGTAAGTCTCTATTTTTATTGAGTTCCCAAATTCCTATCGCCACAAGCATAATAATAAGTACTTGTCGAAAGAGTATAACAATACGGTGTGTTCGTGTATTACGATCTCGAATAATTTGTTCGTGTTTAGATGATTTCATAGACTTGCTATGATAACAAAAAACAAGAAAAAACAATCTACTTTTTATCCTTATGGTCTGAAAAATCGTGTAATCCTCTTTATAAACCCTTCTTCAGAGAAATTTCCTACCACAATTGTTCGAAGTTTTTGAACATCTTCAAAGGATATTTTTCATGAATGGCGTTTCTCACCAAAAGCCCCAGTATTAATACTTTCTGAGAAGTTTTCCCAAAAACTCGCGTCACAAACCATAGCATAAGCAGGAAGTTCACGCAAAGATTCTTCAAAAAGCACAATTAAATCAGCTTTTGATCCTTGCATGATTTTCTCTAGAATCTGGTATATTTTACCGAGAGAAAGCTGATAATTTTGATGCAATACCTTATAGAGTGTTTTTTCGAGAAGATCATTTTTCCCAGGATGAAGCCGACTTCGTTTATTCTTTTCTCTGAAATAGGTCGTTATATTTTTTTCAAAGAGGTTTTCTAGTATTTTTTGATAGGTATTGGTGACGAGAAAACCATCAAGTTCCTTATTTCTGACAACATGATGAAAATTGATCTCCGAGTCTCTGAGAAGTTTGATATTTTCTTCACCAATTAAAGTGGTGTCATCACCGAAATATTTCTTGATTCGTTTCTCGATATGTTCTGAAGTCTCGGTAAGTTCATTTCGTGTTTTTTCAAGCATAGATTCTTTTTCGAGTCGGAGTTTTCGGTCAGAAAATTCTCTCCCAATCCACTGTTCAGCAGCAGCAAGCCTTTCCTGGAGTTCTTGGTTTTTTTTGGCGAGTTCTTGAATGGAGAGGTCCTTTGGCGTCATACTGAGACTACTTTACCACACATTATTGATTATTTCAAGAATTTATCTGAAATAAGTATTCAATCGATGTGATCCACCTCATGTTGCACTACCCGAGCGCCAAAACCAGTGATTTTTTTCTTCATTTTTCGCCCTTTTATATCTATCCACTCTACTTCAATAGCTTTTGAACGCTCTACGTTTCCGGTTATACCGGGAAGACTGAGACATCATTCCTCATCTATATCTGTTTCTTTTGATATCTCCAGAATAACGGGATTAATCATGGCTATAATTGGATAACTCTCATCATCTCGATTATTTGGGAGTCATACGATAATAAGTCGTTTATTTACACCGACCTGAGGTGCAGCAAGACCTATCCCATGATGTTTGGGATTTTTAATATACTTAAGCATAGTTTCACTCAATATCCTGTAGGCATGGAGCTCTGTTGTCTTTATAGGCGTTGAAACTGCTCGTAATATAGGATTTTCGGTTCATGTCTGGATAGTGAGGTGCATATGGGTTTTAAAAAGGAAAATCCATGAAGGTGTCTTTTCGTTTCTCAGAGAGAATTGTAAGATTTTCTGGTCATAATTCAATAATTTTCATAAAAGTATCTGGAAGAAAATTATAAGGTACTTCGATAAAATAGAAACATAGACCATGTCAATCTCCGACCAAACCTGCGGGGCCAGATGATTCTCCGGTTGTAATATCAAATGACCTGCGACCAACTTTCTTTATTTTATTTTGGTAAGATTTAGAATCTATTCTTACTTTAATGCCATTATTTGATGCAACCACTCAGTCAAACGCTGTAAAATAAGGACTTAGACTGCTATTTAATAGTTCGCCACTACTATTTCTCAATCCAAATTTTATTCTATCCCCCTTCTTTAGTTGTTTCATATATGTTTTTAATAAAGCTTTGCTACCTTCTATTGACAGGTTTTCCTTTAAGAGAGTCACAAATGCTTGTCTAATATATTCTTTTAATGCTACTAGGTCTGGTATAGATGGTTGATTCTGAGTGGTAGACGTTAATTCGTAGATAGAACTTATATCAATAATATTTGGCGTAAAAGGTTTTGGTATAGCAAACTCAAAGTAAAATGGGCCATCAGGGTCATCTATGAATTCTCGTGAGCAAGCTGTTTCCACATCGAATTCTAAATTTCATTCTCCAGGGTCATTAAAAAGACTGCAATCAATTACTATAGTATTTCAATCATTTGATATTACCGTACCAGGATAGGATGGTTCCCCAGCAGAATGAAAAACCTCTATACTATCTCATGGACCCAGACATCGTATAAGATCTTGAGATTCCTGAGCCAGGTGGTGTCTTGCGTAAATTTTATCCAACTCTCTTTCTAATTCTGCAGGAATTGGGGAGTCGCTGTCGGGGTATTGTCAGACCTCGTGCACCATCGTAAAGTATACAAAAATATTTATTATATTATTGTCAAATATCTAGAATATCAAATTTATCTATATTCTTGCCTTCCTTTGAGAGCATTCATCAATGTGAGACTATCGACATAATCGATATATCCTGCATTTGGGAGTCAGCGAGAGAGTCGAGAGATTTTTATATGACTTGGTACATTATCCCGGAGATAGAGAGCGGTGGCTTCTCACTCAAAATTTGGATTGGTAGCAATAATGATTTCTTCTATATTCTCTAGTCTCTTAAGAAGTGAATCAAAATTGAGTTCTCTTGGTCATCGTCCATGAAGTGGTGAGAGTGACCCACCGAGGACATGATATAGCCCCGTAAATACTCCTGTCTGTTCAATTGCGAGGAGATCGGCATATTCCTCTATTACACAAATGGTATGTGAATCTCTCGTATCACTGCTACAGTATCTGCAACTTTCCACTTCTCTGTCCTTGAGACCATTACAAATAGGACAAGTGGCAATATTTTTTTCTACAAAAAGGAGTCTCTCTGAGAGTTCTTGCAGGAGTCACATTTTTTTTGTAACAATAAAAAATGCGAGCTTCATCGCCGTTTTTTCTCCGATACCTGGGAGTTTTGCAAGAGCATCAATAAGCTGTTTGAGGGATTCTGGCATTTTTATTGAGTGAGAGTGATGTAGGTGATTTCTCAGCGATCTACTGGATGCATTTTTTCGTCTTTTTTGTAGAGTTCATCGATAGATTCTTGTTTTGCTATCTTGGCACGTAACATATGTTTGGTTTGTTGTCTATCTCGTCGAACACTTTCAATTCTCGTCATCTGATAGCCGTTATTGGCATTTGCATTCAGTATCCAGACATAGAGAGATCCAACCAGTATGAGGAGTATAACTGTGAGACTATAGGCCCGGGAAAAAGATATTTTTAATTTCTCACGTGCTTCTTTGCGGAGAGAGCGAAACGTCGCTTCAAGATTTTCTGAGAAATATTTATTCATAAGTAACTTCTGGTCTGAAAATTATTCAACATTGTATGGAAAAACTGTATTTTTCAAAAAGTCTTTTTACTAATTTGACAAATCTTTATACTGTATATAATTCATTTTATGTTTTTATAAATTGTAATATTTATGTGATTGTCTTTATTGGAAGGGGCAATATGAGTGAGTGAGCAGTCATTTCAAAGTCTTTGAAACTTGATTCGACCAATAAGAGATAAGCTCATTGAATGAGTATTAATTACTCATCTTTCCCCATGAGAACTTACATCGTTGGGATATTTGTGGAAAGATAGAGATACTACTGTCACTTCAGTCGGTACAGAGTGGGTACTTTTAAGCAATAACAGAACTGGATCAGGATTCCAATGGAAACGATCCGATATTGACCAAGTAGCTGATCAGATGTGAATAACACTACCTAATTAATTTTTTTGCAACTCTCAAAAGGGCGCTTCTGGCTCTAGGATTTCTTTGTATTTCTTCTGACGACGGCGTAATAGGTTTCTTTGTGATAATCTCGAGCGTTCCAGGTGTCATATCTTGTCCAGTAATGGGGTCTTTTTCTGGTGTAGATTTTTCTCGGAAAAAATGTTTCACAATTCGGTCTTCACCAGAATGGAATGATATTATTGAAAGAGTGCCTCATGGAATCAAAAGATTATGTCCATCAGCCAACATTTTTTGCAGTGCGCCAAATTCATCATTGACAGTAATTCGAAGTGCCTGAAAAACTCTCGGAAGGGAATCGCGAGATATTTTTGTGATAATGTCTGAAAGCTCTTTGGTAGTTTCTATGGATTGTATTTTTCTTGCCTCCAGTATTTTTTTTGTGAGATAGCCAGCTTTTGGTTCGTCACCATATACACGGAACATTTCTGCCATTTTATCATATTCAAGGGAATTAATAAGGGACTTTGCTGTTACTGGATTTTCTAAATCAAGACGCATATCGAGCGGACCATCAAACCGAAAAGAAAATCCACGTTCCGCAGTATCAAAATGGACACTGCTGACGCCAAGATCGGCGTACACACATGTTAACTCGTTTAGTTTGTTTAGTTTGTTTAGTTTGTTGATGGATTGGTAGTTGGATAGATTTTGTACGACGGTTTGTATGTCTCGGAAATTGCTCAGTATACAGTATACTGTTGGTTGTTTATCTTCTGATTTTTCTGCAAGAACTTTCCTGAGTGTCTGAATAGCATTCTGGAGATTTATTTCGTCACAGTCAAGTCAGATGAATATGTCTCATTTTCCGAGTTTCCTCACAACCCCAGATGCATGACCTGCAAGGCCTAGAGTACAATCAATAATACTATTTTTCCCAAACTCAAAAAAACGAAGAGACTCAATGAGCTCTTCGTATAAAACAGGTATATGTTTTTGGGGTTCGGACATTACTTTTTAGGAGCTTCTGTTTTAGGAGCAATTTGTGCGGCTGTTGTTTCTGGTGCTTTTATTGCATAAGCTGGCTCAATGAAACAACCATTCTTGAATGCCACTTTAGCTTTTGCTACGAGAGCCTTGATCATACTATCACATTCTTGTGCAACCTTTGATGGCTCATCATTGTTAATCTTGCGTTGCATTGCTTTAAGAGCATTCTGAAGTTGCCCTTTTCCTGCTTCCGGAGCCTTTTCAATAGAGCAAGTGATATATTTGATAACTGGCTCACATACCTTCGCTGATTGATCTTTATTTTCGATAGGTGTATCAGGAGTGACGATGATGTTATCGATGTTCTTCTGACCACAAGAAACTAAAAATACTGAAGCGAGAACAAGTGACACAGGGAGGAGTTTTTTCATAAAGAAAGTTATAAAGTGATAGAATGGTAATATTTTTGTGCTCCTTGTCAATTATTAGGTCTTGACATCAAGTATTTCAAAATAGTGTTCCTCGCCCTTTACTGAGATATTAACTATTTTAGTTGGATGCACGGTGTTCTCTATAATATCGGGCCATTCTATGATACAAATTGTATGTGGATCTTCGAGAATTTCATCAGCACCAATTCTCATAATATCAGTGAGTGTTCCTGCTCGGTAGAGATCAAAGTGGTAGAGGTTGTTACCGTATTTTTGGTAATAGGTATAGGTGGGGGAGACTATTGTCAGAGAATCATCTTTAAAGTGGTGGCGGATAAGTTCTTGCGTGAAGGTGGTTTTCCCAGCACCAGGAATTCCTCGCAAGAATATTCTATCTCATGGTGAGAGTGAAAAAAGTAATTTCTTGAGATCTTTCTCTTGAATATGCATAGGGAATTTTATTGATGAATAAGTGTTTCTATTCAGGTGATAAGTTTTTCTGATGTTATATTCTTTGTGTCGAGAAATTCTTTATTCATTTCTGTTAGTACCGCTTCAGTTTTTGTGCTATAACTTATCGCAAGAAGAGGAATCTTCATCACTGATGCTAAAATAATACTATGAAGTCGCATCCCAACGATCACGTCACAGAGAGTATATATTGCAAGAGTTTGTTCTATGGTTTGTGTTATTTTGACACCTGGAAAGAGAAATTTCTGTAAGTAATATCCATCATGCGAATCAGTATCATCGGGATGAAGCGAATGAGGAAGGAGGTAGATGGTATAATTATTTTGGAGTAATTTTTTTATTGTGGTGGCGATAATCTCGTCTGGTATAAATCATGATCTAAGAGCAAATCCTATTGTTTTTCATTCTTTCTGTAGAGACTTCTCTTTAGGCTTATAATTAAAAACAGGATCAATCTGAATATCAGATTCGTATCATGCCAAGAGAACTCTCTTCTGACTTTCTTTATCACGTACAGTGATAGTGGTGTGCTGAAAAATTCCTTTAGCATACTTTTCTAATTCTTCATTTTTTGTACTTACTCAGAGCGAGAGATAGGTTATAGGTTTTCTCATTATCTTCGCCAGTACTGCTCGTATCCACCAAAGCTTGAGTGGTGAATGTCACTCCTCTGATGTGCTATAGAGTAAGCCACCACCACCGATATAGATATGATTTGAAATCCAGAGTGCTTGAAGAGTTTTTAAAAAATACTCTATATTTTTGAGAGGATTTTTTCTGATATTGGTAGGAAAATAGGGAAGTATTTGCATTTTTTTTTCAGTAACATTTTGTGAACGAAAAAATCTCCAGGTCCGAGATGGATCGTGAGAAAAGAGTATAATTTTTACTACTGAATCCGCAGTTCTGAATTTTTCTATTTCACAGAGAGTGATAAGCTCATCTCAGAGATTTTCAGCGCCAGTGGCGGTCATGAGCACGATAGTATTCATTGTTGAACGAAGTAGAAAATTGAAAGTAGTATAGCGGTTTGTATGTATTGGTCAAAATGCAATAAAAAACATCCGCCTAGGACGGATGTTTCTGAGAAGAAATAAATAATTATTTTTTCTTTGGAGCTGCTTTCTTGACAGTCTTTTTAGGAGCTGCCTTTTTTGCAACTACCTTTTTGACTACCTTCTTTGGAGCTGCCTTTTTTGCAACTGCTTTTTTAGCAGGTGCCTTTTTGACAACTTTCTTTGGAGCCACTTTTTTAGCAGGTGCCTTTTTTGCAACTGGCATAATAAAAGGAATTAAGAAATAAAAACACGTACGAAAAATAGTATATATATTAATCTTCTATATCCAATTATCTGCAATGAGAAAATACCTTTTCAAAAAACATATTTATATCACAAAGTAACACTACAGAATAGAGTTGGTATTTTTCGAGTATTTTTTATGTTTATTTTTCTTCTTTTTTGTGCAGATATTTTTCGATATCATTTCGTATTTCATATATCTTTGCCAAGTCTGTTATGGAAGCGAGTTTGAGGTCTGGTATGCCGGATTGTCGAACACCATAAACCTCTCACGGTCAGCGTAATTCCATATCAATTTCTGATATTTCAAATCCATCATTTGTTTTTTCTAATGCCTTCAATCTATCAGAGTTATTTTTATCTGTCAAAAGATAGCAATATGATTGCCATTCTCATCGTCCAACTCGCCCACGAAATTGATGAAGTTGAGAAAGTCAAAAACGATGTGCATCTTCTATACATACGACAGTGGCTCTCGGATTATCAATACCAACCTCTATCACAGAAGTAGCGGAGAGAATATCGTATTTTCTATCGAGAAAATCTTGCATGATACTATCTTTTTCCTCTGGTTTCATCTTTCCATGGAGTATTCCTATGTTTCTATGTGGGAAAATCATGGTAAGTTTTTCTGCTGTCTCATGCACTGAAACGGCGTCTATCTTTTCACTTTCATTGACGAGAGGAGAAATCCAATAGGCCTGAAAACCCATTTCTATTTGAGCATCAATCCATTTATAGGCTTCATGCACATGACTTTCTGTGACGATTTTTGTGAGCACTTTTTTTCTTTCTGCAGGATATTCACGGATAATGGAAATATCTTGGTTTCCATAGAGGGCCATAGAGAGCGTTCTCGGTATCGGCGTTGCTGTCATCATCAGAACATGAGGAGCTATTCACACTTCTCAGGAATTCTCGTGATAGATTTGTTTTGAGACATATTCTGTGAGTTTTTCTCGTTGCTCTACACCAAATCGGTGTTGTTCATCGATAATGACATAACTCAATTTATGAAATTCCACATCTTCCTGGATAATCGCATGTGTGCCAACAATAATATCTATTTTTCATTCTTTGAGGTCAGATTTGATGGTTGCCTTTTCTTTGGTTTTCAAACTTCCGATCAGGAGTTTCGAAGTAATTCCATGTGGTCCAAGAAACGTTTCTAATTTCTTTGCTACTTGTGTTGCGAGGAGTGTCGTCGGTGCCATGTAGGCTATCTGTCCACCACCTCACTTTATCCAGTGCAGCATTGAGAGAAAAGCGACAATCGTTTTACCAGTTCAGACATCTCATTGGAGGAGTCGTTGCATACAAATATCGCGTTCCATATCCTTGAGGATTTCAAAGAGTGTAATTTTTTGATGACTAGTAAGTCAGAAGGGGAGCTCTGAAATAACTTGTTTCATAAAATCCACGTCGAGCGGAATACTTTCTACGTGCCCAATACTCGCGTCCTGGATTATTTTTTTTCTCTGAATAGCTCGATATTGGAGTTCAAAGAGTTCCTCATAAGCCAGTTCATGTTTTGCTGCTTCAAAATCTTTCAGTGTTTTGGGCGCATGAAGCGTATGAATATTCTGTGGTCTCGGTGTGTGCTTTCTCTCCTCGCGAATTTCTTGTGGGAGTACTTCTGGCAGGAGTGCAAGATAAGGGAAAAGAAGGGGGATTTTTTCTCGAAACCATTTTGTATTAATGCCTTGTATTTCGATATAAACAGGAAGATAGGCTTGTCTCTCAGCTTCAAAAGGTTCTATATCTGGTTGCACGAAAGTGAGTTTCCCATATTCATATTTTGGTTTTCAGTGGATAATGATAGTATCACCGATTTGGATTGGTTTCTTGAAAAAAGGCGTATGAAAGAAAACACACTCCGTCAGCATCCCATTTGTGTCTGATATGACAAATTTTGTTAAGTTTTTTTGGTATTTTGTTTTTTCTCGGAGAACATTTACTAGCGTGACTTTGATAGTGTTTTTCTCTTGGATATTTACATAAGCGAAACTTTCGAGGATATTGCTTGTGTTTTCCAGATCTCGGGGGAAAAATAGGAGGAGGTCCTCGACTGTCTCAATACCACCGCGACGCAAGCGTTCGATGTAATTGTCTGTTGTATGAAGGAGGGATTTCGTCAATTGCATACGATTTGTGTGTGGTAGGAAAATCAATAGAATTATAGTGTAATTTTTTCTATGACAATGAAAAAGAATTTCTCGCCTGTGATTGATGATGATTATTATGCTCTTGAAAAAAAGCGTATAGCTGAGGAAACTCAAAAAGCTCACAAAATTCACGAAAAGGAAATAGAGTCTCACTTGAATTCTGTGATTCCGTATTATGAAGAAGCTGATGGAGAAGAGGCGCGATTGCTGGTTCTACTCAATAACCTTCTCGTCAATCGTTTTCATGAAATAGGACTTGTCTATTGGAATATATTTCGTCATGCACCGAACGAAATCCGTGATTATGCTGATATGTTTTGAGATGATTTGGATGATTCCTCTGTTGAGAAAATTATTGTCTTTCTTGAAGAGAAGAAACATGATTCTGAAAACCTGGTAGATATCTGATTTGATGATCAGGATATTGGTGATGGGTTTGGAGTGGTGGGGGAGTCACAAGAAGAAGAATCTTCAGAAGATGATAAAGAATAAAAAATCTCCTCGCTTCGGAGGAGATTTCTGTATGTCATTCATGGCGGCGAGTGAGGGATTCGAACCCTCGCGGCGACTTTTGGTCACCCTACAGGATTAGCAATCCCGCCCCTTCAGCCTCTTGGGTAACTCACCATGTAGACAGGATTGTACGAAAACTTTTCAGATGAGCAAATTTTTATTGCAAACTTGCATCTTTTTCTCTTTGTAGAAGCGTTTCTTTGTCTTTCCTGTAGCCACTTTCCGAAATAAAAATATAATTTCTCCTCTATAAAATTGACTTCTTCAAAGTATCGCTATAATTCCCGCAATCTATTTACTTTCCTTTTTGTATGTCTCACTTGTCTCTCGTAGCCACTCCGCGTAATCCAAAAGCTGATCTTCGTGAAGTTCGTGGAACTGCTAACCGTGGCGGATCTGTTCCAGCGGTTGTCTATGGTAAAAAAGTACCAAGTACTCCAATCCTTGTTGATACGTCAGACCTCTTGCGTGTATTTCGAACATCAGGGTTTTCTCATATTATTGATCTCGTTCTCGACGGTAAAACACATCAAGTTCTTATCCATGATGTTCAAGTTCATCCAGTAAGTGGAGATTTCCTTCATGTTGATTTCTACGCGATTGTTGCTACTGAGAAACTTCATGTAACGGTTCCAGTGAAACTCATTGGTTCAAGTCAAGCAGCTCGTGATGGTGCTATTATTGAACATATTCTTCAGGATATCGAGGTGAGATGTCTCCCATCAGATATTCCATCTGAGATTGAAGTAGATATTTCTGCTCTTGAAAAAGCAGGTGACATTATTCATATCTCTGACTTGGCTATTGACCGCAAGAAAATTGAACTTCTTCATCATGAAGATACTGAAGCTGTTGTTCTCGCTTCTGCATTCCAAGAATATGTTGAGGAGGTACCAGCTACTGAGGTAGAAGTACTTACTGAAAAGAAAGAATGAGAAGGTGATGAACCAGTTGCTGATGCTCCAAAAGCTGAATAATTTTTTATGTTAATTCGAATTGTGTGACAGGGGCCTGATGCGGAATTACTCTTTTCTCGTGTACAAAATGCTCTCGAGGAGCTGTGACTTCTTGAGTGAACAGTGCTTGAACGACATGATACTCCAGAATATCGAGAAGCGCTCCATATTACAACAGAACCAGCTCTTTGCATAGAAGAGTCAAGTATCGATTTCCGTGATATGATATTTGAATGACTTGTGCCAGAACCAGGAGAGTTGAACAATTTGATGATTTCTCTCTTTGGAACGGAGGAATCATGATCTAGTTGTGGTACGTGTTCCGGAGGGTCGTGCGAGTCGTGTTCCTGCTAGGTATTTTTTATTTTTTTATTTTACTTTTATGAAAAAAATTCTTTTTTTCTTATTTGTAGGTCTTTTCCTTACATCTTGTACTTCTTCTGGTGACCATTCCAATCTCACTGCTTGTCTCAAAGAGAAAAAAGTAGTTATGTTTGGTGCTTCTTGGTGTCCACATTGTGCTGAACAAAAGAAGATGTTTGGTCGATCAGCAAAAGATATGCCATACTTTGAGTGCTCCAAATGAAATACTCAAGTCAAAGAGTGTATGGATAGAGGTATTATGAGTTATCCAACATGGCAATTCAATGAAGAGGCTATCAAAGCTCTTCCAGAGTTAGCGCAAGTTGATTTACTTAATTCAGAAATTGATAAGGTTCGTGCTTCTATCAAACTGATTCGTGAAGCAATTCCAACAGACGACAAGGCTTCTCTGAAGATTATCAATGATTTTAGCGCTGAGACAGAAGCAATGATTGTTTCCGATCTCTCACCTTTTGTAAAGCTCACTAAACTCACATCGCTCTCTCTCGGTGCTGACGGAAAGAGTGTCACAAGGACGCCTTCTTATGTGTTGGGCCGTATCGCAGGTGTTCGTCCTCTGGATGAAATAGCTCTCTATAGTGGTTGTACTGATGCGTATAAAAAAGATACACAACCACAAGGAGGCACTACTCAGCCTACTGTTACAAAATAATCATTTTGCATTTTAACCCTCTCTTATGAAATACCTGACTATTGCGATTATTGCTCACGTCGATCACGGAAAAACAACACTCGTTGATGCTCTCCTCAAACAAGGGGGTGCATTTCGAGATAATCAAGCTGTCGAAGTTTGTGTGATGGATAGCAATGATCAGGAAAAAGAGAGAGGCATCACTATTTATGCAAAAAATACAGCCATCCAAATTGGTGATACAAAGGTAAATATCGTAGATACTCCATGACATGCAGACTTTGGTTCAGAAGTAGAACGTGTCCTTCGAATGGCGGATTCCGTTCTTCTCCTCGTGGATGCCTATGAAGGCCCTATGCCTCAGACCCGTTTCGTACTTCGAAAATCTCTCGAACTCGGTATACGCCCTATTGTGGTTATTAATAAAATTGATAAACCAACATCACGTCCTGATTATGTTTTGGATGCAGTTTTTGATCTTTTTGTTCAGCTTGGTGCGACTGATGAACAGTGTGATTTTGCTCATATCTATACTATTGCCCGTGATGGTGTCGCAAAACGTGAAATTGCTGATGAATCAAATGATTTACAGCCACTCTTTGATATGATTCTTGAGCGAGTTCAACCACGAGAAAATGATGCAGAAAAACCATTTCGTATGCAAATTGCTAATCTAGCCTACGATTCATTTATGGGTCGACAGGGTATTGGTCGTGTAGCTGACGGTGTTGTCAAAACAGGTGCAAATGTATTTATCATTGGTAATGATGGTGTAAAAAGAAAAGGGAAAATCAGCAAAATTACTACCTCACTTGGCCTCAATAAAGCTGAAGTCGCCGAAGGTGTTGCTGGAGATATTGTTTCTATCGCCGGTATTCCTGATATTTATGTTGGCGAAACTATCACAACAGATGAAAACACAGAAGCTCTGCCACCTATCCATATCGATCCTCCTACGTTGAAAATGCAATTTTTCGTGAATGATTCTCCATTTGCTGGTCGAGAAGGGGATTATGTTACCTCTCGTCATATTCGTGACCGTCTCGAAAAAGAACTTGAAATGAATGTGGGGCTGAAAGTGGATTTCACTGATGATGGTTCGTTTGTAGTAGCTGGTCGTGGAGAACTCCACCTTGCAGTACTTATCGAAACAATGCGTCGGGAGAAATTTGAACTCCAAGTTGGTGCTCCAGAGGTTATCTTTCATGAAGAAGAAGGTGTAAAAATGGAACCATTTGAGAAATGTATTATTAGTGTGCCTGATGAATCAGCTGGTTCTGTAATTGAACAAATGGGGAAGCGAAGAGGCATCATGCAGGATATGAAGAGCGAAAGGGGACTGACTTCACTTGAATTTTTTATCCCAACACGTGGGCTACTTGGTTTCCGACGCGAATTTACAACCATGACTCGTGGTGAGGGTATTCTTGCAAGTGCTTTTGATAAATATGCTCCATATGCTGGAGATATGAATAAGCGTGATGTAGGATCGATGATTTCCGCGTGCGATGGTGCTGCCATGACATTCTCTCTCTTTAACCTCCAAGAACGTGGCCCTATTTTTATTGAGCCACAAACTGAAGTATATGAAGGTATGATTGTTGGCGAACATCTCAAATGATCTGACCTTGTCGTGAATGTAACAAAAAATAAACAACTCACCAATATGCGAGCATCTGGTACAGATGAAGCAATGCGTCTCACTCCACCTCGTGTGATGAGCCTGGAAGATGCGCTTGATTATGTTGGCCCTGATGAATATGTTGAAATTACTCCTACGAAGGTCCGTCTTCGAAAGAAAAAATTAAAAGAGAATGAGAGAAAGAGAGGGTAAAAAACGAATGACAAAAATATAAAATCCCTATAATCCTCTTATGATTGATTATATACTTCATATTAATGGTCGAGGAGGAAGTGGGAAGAGCACGCTCCTCAATGCTCTCAATGAGCGACTGTGACTTGAAAAAACCTCTAACTATACTACACGTCAACCACGATATACTGGCGAACAGTGATACCATTTTGTTACTGAAGCTGAGTTTCAAGAAAAGTTTAAACGTAATGAGATTATCGAATCTTATTTTCGGAAATCGAATAGCTCATTTTATGGTGTTCCAGCTCCGACCCAGACTGGTATTATTCAATGAGAAATTATGCAGCTCGTTGCTCTCCGAAAATGGTGTTTTCAAAATAACACTCCATTTCTCAGTATTTACCTTTATGTTGATGCCGATAAACTTCTTACACGGCTTAAAAATCGGTCCGATGCTAATGAACTACCAGAAGCACGACTTGCGGAAGATGCGTACTATGAAGTTTTTAAAAAATGGTCTGATATTATCTATGATTATAATAACAAAACGGTACAAGAAGCAGTTGAGGATATTATGATGATAATGAAAGAAGCTGGAATTATTGTATAAGGTTTTCACTTCATAAATAAACTACCTTCTTCGATTTTTTTTCTCTGGGAATACTCTATCTCCATTTTTATAATATGAGGAATTTAATATCACAAAGAGCATTGTAATCTCGTTGGTAATTGCTTGAATAAAAACACGTTGATCGCTAGTAATTGTCTTGGCTGGCAGAATGCAGCTAGTAATAATATTGAGATTCTCTGGATTTGAAATAACCGTTGTAAAAGGTATAGCAGATTGTGTTTGAATAATCATTTTATTGCTTACTTGAGGGCAATTAGTGGTGATATTTGGTCTTGTCTCAAAATGTTCACTAATAGTTTTTTGTGTTTCTCAATCAATAATCCTAAATAGTACCCAATCTACATTTATCATCCCTAGAGTCCGTTCACTAAAAAACCGTAATGTTTTCTTGAAATCACTTTTTGTTTCGGGATATTTATTTATCTTATTAAAGATAGATTTTATTTCCTGAATCTGCACATTTATTTCACCAATATATTTAAATGAATCATTCATTTTTTCTTCAGCTGTCTTCTTTTCCTCATTCATTTTTTTTATAAGTTCCGATTGGGCGTGGAAACTACGCTGGAATAATAGTAATATACCTATACTGAGAAAAAATAAGATACCAACCAGAGCAGATTCCAGAATTTCTTCTGAGATAATGAGATTTTCATTAATATTGAGAGGTCATGTGATGACTCGTGAATGGAAGAGTATTAAAGTGAATAAAATCGCAAACAATATAAAGTAGAGTATTTGCAAAAAAGAAGGTCGGAAAGTGATTTTTTTCATAGATTTATTAAAAATTGAACGAGTCAGAATTATCTCTGATTTTCCTTTTTTTGCAAAAAGAAGAATTTGCCAATAATTAGATATTCTTAACAAATAAACCTATTTCAGTTTATAAGGAAATTGAAATTTACTATCTTTGTCATCCTGAGATTGTCTAAGAAAGGGCGAATAAGTCATCACATTAATTTGATTATCTTGGGGTGAAAAATGTAGAATTCGTAGCCACCCATTGCCTCCATTATCATCATCTTGAAAGTCAGCGAGCATTTGATATACAATATTTCCCGCAAGGTCTTTATCAGTTCTCATATTCTCGGCGTGGACATGTCCAGATACAACGAGTTGGAGGTTTTTATGGAGTTTTATAAAATCATTCCAGATATAGTTTGTATCAGTGCAGATATGAGGGTGTCTCTCGGCATCTTTATCGAGATAGGCATGTGTCGCCAACAGTGCTTCTCTGTCTGGATATTTATCGAGTATTTCATTACCCCATTTGATTTCTTCCTTTGTCGGGCAGAAGTCGAGGCTGATAAAAATGTAGTCTTTTCAGGCAATTGTTAAAAGGATATATTTATTCTCTGTATCTTTACCCATTTGACCACCCCACCATGGTTGCTGATTATAACGAGAAATAGGGAAATACTTATCATAGAGCGTTCAGGGGTGATCATGATTTCCTAACGAAAGGAGTACGGGCATATTTTGTGCATCGAGCTTCTTGGTTCCTTCATTGTATGTCTTCCATTGTTTTTCATCTTCTGCTACGTTCACCTGGTCTCCAACGTGTACTATGGCTTTTATGTTGAGCTTTTTGGTGTTTGCTACTATCCAATCTATCTGACTCATAAATACTTTTGGAAAGTCTTGGACTTCTAATTGCGTGTCTGGCAAGATAATAATTGAGAAATCCTCTCCTGTTACTGCAGGTATATTTGTTGGAATGGATACTAGAGGTTTTTCATGACCACAGGCACTAAGTGTGCAGATACAGACAAGTAAAAAAAGAATATTTTTTTTCATAAACATTATTTCTTTAGTATCATTCAATACAAAAAACCAGCAATAGCTCCAGCAAGATGTCAGAGGAGGCTAATATTTCCGTAGAGTCCTATAACTATATTGAGCGCTATAAGCATCAGTCCTCATTTGTATTCTGGATTGCCTCTTCGATAAAAATCAAGTGTATAAACAGAGAGAAGAGCCATCGCAAACCCACTTCATCCTATCGTAGGGCCTGTTGCTAGAAACATCAAAACTCACCCTACAAAAAGCGTTGTCCAAATCCAGAGTCACCAAGTGTATTTTGCGCCATGGGTTATTTCAATAATTCGCCCGATAAATAAGAAAAAGACCACATTACTGAGTATATGCAATATCCCTCCATGAAGAAAACTATACAGTGCAAATTGAATTAATCGATGCATTAATTGGGCATCCGAAAGATACATTCCATATTCGATAATCGGAGGGTATAACATATAGGTGATACCACCAATAATCGAGAGGAGAGAGATGATATTTATGGGACTTTTCCAGTCCATACGAGATTCAAGAATATTCATAAATTTATTTTTTTCTTTTATACCATACGAGAGTGTATTCCCCCTTATCTTCATGGGAGACCTCTGTGTAGAGACTTTCAAATTCTGGGAAATAAGTATCGCCCTCATAGTCTCCATGAATTTCTGAGAGGCGTATCTCCGAGCGTGGATCATCCAGGAAAAGAGAATAGATTTCAGAGCCTCAGAGAATCAAAACTTCTTCATCACTTTGTATGGCAGATTCTAACTCTTCTTTTGATGTATAGATTTCTATTTGTCCTTTTTCCCCTCAATCGACATGCCATTCTTCATTTTTGTTGATTGTAGGAAAATCTCCTATTTTTACTGATTCAGGATTCCTAGTGAGCATAATATTTCTGCGTTTCGGGAGAATTCTCCCAAGTCATTCATATGTTTTACGTCCCATGACAATAGTTTTTCCTTGTGTAAAAGCTCGGAAATCAGCCATTTCCTCAGCTATATCCCAAGGGAGTTGATTATTTTTTCCAATGACGCGATTCTTTGCCATGGCCGCTACGAGAATATATTTCATAGTTTTAAATGGTTCGTAATTGTTCAATTCTCCATCGAGAAATACCAGAACTGATATCTTTTTTTGATCCCTGAGTGATAGTGACTGTATTTCCAAAAGTGTATGTGATAATATCGTGAGGATTGATTATAGCATGGAAAGGAACCTTTTCGTTGTTACGATAAATAGTATCTACGAAACGGAATTTTTCTGGTTCGAGATATATCACCGCATCCAGCATTGTCAGTCCAGCCGGCATATAAAATAATGGATTGATAGCACTATGAAGAGGAATTTTTCGAGCAAATATATGTGCTGTCACACTTTCCATAAAGGCTTCGGAGTTCGAGATAGTAGCTTCATTGATAAGCTCAAAGTCTCGGAATAATACTGGGAAATAAATACCTTCCAGTTCAGCAAAAGTTCTATGAGAGAGTACCTTATCTCGAGATTGTTCTGGTATGATACGTATCTTTATTCGTTTATGTCCCTTAAAAATCACATCAAAATGAAGACCAGAATATCCAGAGAAACGAGGGTTATTGATAAAATCTGTTATAGCTCCTGCTTGTATACAATTCATATCACATCGATGTCCTATATCGTGAAGTATAGCATAGCAATCAGTAGGTTTCTCTACGACTATTTGGAGAGCATACCATGAAGTATCGGAAAAATATTTTGTTGAGTCAACCGAAAATGGTGAGAGAAATTTTGCATGGTAATCGAGAACTTTTGTAGACCACACTTGTTCTGAAAAATATGTTTCTAGCTCAGAGAGTTCTGCCCGCATATAATCTGCTTGTCTAGCCAGAAATGTTTCTAATGTAGACCACTTTTCTGGTTCTAATACGGTCATACAGAGTCATCAGAGAATATGATACACTACTCGCAGTCCACACCGCTTTGCCAATGGAACATAGATATGCGAAGTCTCTAGAGCAATTCGTTTCTGACTCTCAGGACTTTTCCCACTAATAGTAATCATATTGTGGAGTCGATCAAAGATCTTGAGAAATAAAATCCTGATATCTTTTTGAGAGGCAGTCAAAATCTTTCTGACAGTTTCAAATTTTTCCTGTTCTGGTGTGAGTCCTGTACTTGCTATGTCTCCAACACCACATCCTATTTTTGTGGCTCATTCTACGAGTTCAGCTACGCTTGGTGAAATCATCTCTATATCATTCATTGTGATAGTCGTATCTTCTATAGTATCATGGAGGAGCGTCGCAGCTATCAGTTCAGCATCTGGCTGATACTGAATCATCATACATACGATTGCAAGAGGGTGTGTAAAAAATGGTTGTCATGTTTTTCGCATTTGTCATGCGTGAGCCTTTTTACCGAGCTCGTATGCTGCGAGTATTAATTCTCTGTCTTTATCATTGAAGTTTTTTGTGTAATCAGTGATTTCTCAAAATAATTCCTCAAGAGAACGATTTTCATACCCGCTATAGCGATTTCTATAGGCGTCAAAATACTCAAAAAATGTATTTTCCTTATACATACTCGACACATTGTGTGAGAACTTTGAGAAAAATCAACTCTTATTGCAAAAAATGTCTCTTTTCCCATAATGTTTTTATGATATGAATACTATGAGTCGATGAGGCTGGGAGGTGAGCATGGGCATGACCCGTTGTTGCTGCCTCTATTTTTTGGGCCTGAAGATGTCCAATAAGAGGCATTTTGAGAGATTCTAAAAAGATGTCACCAACCGAGAGAAATAAGACTTATGAAGAAATAATAAAGCTTGCAATACAGTGAAAACTGTTTTATGGTGTTTGAGTCATTTCAAATACTGTGATAGATTCTTGTGGAATTCGTGAGGCGAATCGGAGGGCGATGCTTCACGCATTGCAGGAAGTACAAAATACAGAGTACAAAATACAAAATGAAGGAATTTGTTTAATGATAGATGGGCGAGATAATTATCAATTTGATATTCCTGATCTTCCAAAACCTGAATATATCATAAGGGGGGATTCGAAAATTAAACAAATCATGGCGGCTTCTATTCTCGCGAAAGTTACACGAGATAATCTGATGCGAGACTCTGAAAAACAATTTCCAGGTTATGGATTTGCTCAACATAAGGGATATGGCACAGTCTTGCATCAAAAATCTCTTCAAAGACTAGGAGTAGCAGAGATTCATAGAAAGAGCTATAAACCTATTCAATTCCTATATCAATAACAATAAAGTTGTAAAGCCACTTTAATTGGATATACTTTAATTTGTAACTATATTTTCTATGATTATACGAAACCCAGAACAACGTGTTGCCATCCTCGTTGATGTGCAAAACCTCTATTATTCCGCGAAGAATCTCTACCATTCTCGTGTGAATTTCAAAAATATTATTCAGCTCGTTCTTCAGGGAAGAAAGCTGACTCGAGCGATTGCTTACGCAGTCGATACCGCTGAAGAAACCAATAAAGTCTTTATAGACGCTCTTCATGAGGGTGGATTTGAGATCAAACAAAAACCAATACAGGTATTCGTTGATGGTTCGAAAAAAGCAGACTGGGATATTGGTATCGCCATGGATGCGATTCGTCTCAGCACAAAAGTAGATTCTATTGTGCTTGTTTCTGGTGATGGAGATTTCTGTCCTGTGGTGAATTATCTCCAACAATCACAAGGATGTCTAGTAGAAGTGATGGCATTTGGACGTACAACCAATAAAGAACTTCGAGAACTGGCCGATGAATTTATCGATATTGAGGAATACCCAGAAGAACTCCTTTTTCGTTCAAAACGCTCTGTAGGAACTGGAAGAAATAATAATAAGAAAAAGAAATAGTATGGTAGGGTACGATGATTTTGCTGAGACCTTTGGTGCGAGTCGCCAGGATATGCATTGGGAAGAAATTCAAACACTTCTCGATGATTTTATTGTGCACTTTGATAGTGTAGAAACTTGGAAAATAGGGGATATTGGGTGTGGAAATGGACGACTCCTGAGACATATTTTGGAAGTACCGGAATACCTTGAACTCTTTCAGTCACATCATACGCATTATTTCTGAGCTGATCTCTCTGGGAAACTTCTAAAACAAGCAGAAGAGGATACTGCTCTGACACTGGCAGCAGAGATGATAGAATGGAAAGAGATGGATATGCGAGATATGGGAAAAGTTTTTTCTGCACCCCTTTTTGAAGCTTTGTTTTTTATTGCGAGCTTTCATCATCTTGAGACTTTTAATGAGCGATTGAATGTCCTCAAAGAAGCGAAAAAAATCCTCCTTCCTGGTGGAAAAATATATATGACCAATTGGCATCTTCTCTCAGAACAGAATCAAAAATATCTTTCTTCAAAAACTGCTGAATATCCTGATGAAAGTGCGGACTTTACTATTAAAATAGGCAAGCATAGCCGATTTTATCACAGCTTCTCACTCCTAGAATATCGGAAACTTGCTCAAAAGAGTGGATTACAACTTGAGAAATGTGAGTTTTGGGAGAGAAATAGTGTGATTATTTTTTCTCTATAAATTTCTAGGCCCTTTTTCAAAAAAGATAGTCAAGGGCTTGAAGTGCACTATATGAAGTTTGCCCTTCTTTCAGGAGTTTTTGTATAAAGCTTGTATCATCTCCGAGTGTGACTATAGGTGGCTCTTCGTTTTTTACTCCTGCCGTTGCCATCAGCCCATTGCAGAGACACTTTTTTCCAACAGTGTCTTCTCGTTTTCCTCATTTTCTTTCATAATCATCAATGGGCTCACTGGAACAACGATAGCCTACTTTCTCATCAGATATTCTGAAGGGAGATCTGAGAGCACACTCACTACATTTGCGATTCCTTTCGAGGTATGTAGATTCTTCAGATACAGTTCAGAGTATTCTGGCCACCTTAAAAGGGTAACCAGTTGGGGAAGCGAACTTATCTGTTTCCACAACAAGTGTCCCCTCTTGAGCCATTTTCAGAAGCTGTTCTCGGATATCAGGACGCATTCCTGATTCCTCGGAGAGTGCAAAGATAGAGCCTGCTTGGATACCAACCGCACCTAAAGATAGAGCTTTCGCTAATCATTCTGGAGAAGCATATCATCCAGCGAGCCAATAGGGGAGTCAGAATTCTTGCATTTTCTCGAAATTTACCTTATCTCTTTCACCATAATCCTCTGCACCACCTCTTGGTCGGGCATTGTGCCCCCCAGCAATTGGATCTTCTATTATAAAACCAGTAAATAATCCGCTTATTCTAGTATTTATAATATTTGCAAGATTATGCGTTGAGATAATGGGGAGAAATCTTGGTATTTTTACTTCGGGAATTTCTGGGCCAAAATAGTCTTTCGGGTTAAATCTCATCTTATACGAATCATCTTTTGTAGCTCAAATAACAGAAATCTTGTACGATGCAGGTTTTCCTTCGGCAAAATCCTGGAATACTGCTGGTATGTCAAGAGGAAGTCATGCCCCCATCGTGACATAATCAACACCAGCCAACATTGCTCCATAAATGGAAGTCAGATGAGGCATTTGTATTTTTTCGAGATAATTAATACTCACGGGATTATTATGTCCTCTTTTTGCCATTTTCACAAAAGCATAATTGGCACATACAACGAGATTCACGAGTTCCTTTGATGGTTTCATCTCAAAGACAGGTATACCTATTTTTGGTTTATGGTGGTATTTTTTAATCACTTTTTCAGCCACTTCTGGAAAAGGAAAATCTGCGAGAGCCTGGATGATATTATCAGCATCAGTACCACCCATTTGTAGCATCCGTGCCATCACTCTTTCAACCGCTGTGCCAGAAATAGTCCCGAGCGTTTCGCGTCCAGGCCTGCTTGCTCCAGAAATAGTTGCCGCAAGACGAGGGCTAGAGACATTAACACCCATGCCTCATCAAATAACGATTGGTAGATTTTCTTCTCACTCTGAAGGTTCATTCATCATACCCCAAATCATAGCTATTTTGTATATTTTGCAATTTTTTGTGTAATTACTCTTTATTCCATAAAAAACCGCCTCCGGAGAGACGGTTTTGAGATATATGATAAGAAAAAATTACCAGCGATTACCGCCACCATTGTTTCCGCCACCATTGTATCCACCTTCACGACGTGCACCGCCGTTGAAACCACCACCAGCAGGACGCTCCTCTTTTGGACGAGCTTCATTGACAGTGATAATACGAGCACCACGATCGTCAGCCACTTCTGTTTTACCATTGTGTGCTTCGATAGCAGCAGCAGCTTCTTCCTCAGTAGACATTTCTACGAGAGCAAAACCACGAGGTCTTCGAGTCTCTCTATCGAGAGGAATGAAAACATCAACTACTGTACCATTTTGAGCAAAAAGCTCTTGTAACTGATCAGCCGTAATACGATACGGAAGATTTCCCACGAAAAGGCGTTTGCCCATACGAAAAAAAGAAAAAAATAAACATCGACTGATAATCCACACGCTCTCGTGATATGAACCACTAAACAAGTACGGTTACCTGACGACGCTCACAGTATAGTGCTTTATTTTGAGAAGTAAAGCAAAACCCTGTTTTTCTTTGGAAATTAATTTGATTGTTTCTGGGCTCCAGTAAAAAGAGAAACAAGTTGTTTGATAGCATGACCTATTTTTGCCATAAATGATTTATCCTCAGAGACTTCTATATAGTTCATCTGCATCATAATATGAGGCACATAATTTTTATGAAAATTCTCGTAGCCCTTGAGAGCAGCATCGAGACTTTTATGAGAAAGATCATATTCATTTTCTATTGCTGTCTTGGTATCGTCCACTTCATGGGAAATATCAATTGCTTTCTTATATCATGAAGTATCTCCTGCTATCATAGAGGGTGAATCTCAGAGCTTTTCCTCGTAATAATTCAGATACATATTATATGTGCATTCTTCATAAGAAAGAGAGTCTAGGAGATCTTTGTAATTATATACCTTATCACTCTGATCTGCTGAGAGACATTCTTTTTGTTGGAGTTCGCTTTTGATACCTTCATTGAGTTTATTGAGATACTCTTTTGACTTATCGGATGGGTCATAGTCTTTGACTATTTGAGTATGAGCAGCATATTTGGATTTTAGAAGAGCACATTCAAAAATAGTGTCCTGAGTCTTTTGATAGGTAGTTCTGATTTCATCAAAACTTTTTGTTCCTTTACTGAGGTCTGGATATTTTGTCTTGTCATGATTTTTTACGAGCTGTTTACTGGTATCAAAATTCCAATAACTACCTCCAAATTTTTGTCCGAGACAAATATTTTTTACATTACATTCATACGAATATTTCCCTTCGCTGTATTGATCAAATCCTGGTGTTTTGGCATTTGGATTACACTCTGCAAAACTCAGAGTACAAAATACAGAGTACAAAACACAAAATGAAATAATAGAATTTTTAGTCATATTTTTTATGGAGCTCAAATACGGAACATGATTTCTCGATTGACGAATTCTTTCTCACGACCATATTTGAGACGAGACAGTTCAGTGTAGGCACGCATCAGTTTTGGGTCTCATTTCTCGAGGTGGATATTTTCTGGTATCAGACTAAACGCCCGAGATACCTGGCCATCTATCATGAGACGCATCACGCCTTTGAATTTATCCATGTTTACAAGATCAGAACCCGAGAAATTTGGTTCAAATTCTTTTTGGAGTTTTTCTGCGTCTTCTGCTCCGACTTTGTAACTCATCATAGAACCGACGTTACCAAAAATAGCATTTTTGAGGTTTACAGAGCTCTTGGTGAGTGCATCGGATTGCTCAAGCTGAGACATATACTGGTGAGCCACATTGAGCGAGAGGCGGTATTTACGAGCTTCTGAGAGGATAGATTCGATAGAGTCAGTGACGAAGTTCTGGAATTCGTCCATATAGAAGAAGAAATCTTTTCGGAGTTCTTTGTCGATTTTTTGTCGAGCCATCGCCGCGGTTTGAATCTTTGTCACAAATATCATACCGAGGAGCTTGGAGTTCAAGTCTCCAAGCAAACCCTTTGAGAGATTGATCAAAAGAATTTTTCCTGTATTCATAACTTCATCGACCTGAAATGAACTCTTTGTTTGACCAATAATATTCCGGAGTAATTCATTGGTAATAAATCCAGAAAATTTTGCCTGGAAGTAGGGAATCATCTCTTTCTTCTCTCTGTCGCCCATAGCGGCATAAGTATAATCCCACCATGATTTTACAATCTTATTTTGCACAGTTCTGCGTCGTTCTTGTTGGAAATTTTCATCCGTAAAGAGACGAACAATATCTGTCAGCGCACCACCACCAGGATATTCCATCAGGGTGTGTACACCATTCAAAAAGTAGTCCTGAATACGAGGTCCAAAGATTTCATTTCCAAACAACTTTATCATCATCTTGTTTGCATCTTGTGCGACGAACTCTCTTTCTTCTTGGTCTTTCGCTTCCAGCAAATTCAGACCCATTGGGCGGAGTGTATCTCCAGGATTGAAATAAATCACATCATCGGCACGACTGCGAGGAATATGAGGGAGCATACCAGCCGCAAAATCTCCGTGTGGATCCATAACAGCGAGACCGTGTCCCATCTTGGCATCCTGCCGAGCCATAGCTTCGAGAATAGTGGTCTTACCTGTACCAGTTTGTCCGATGACATAGAAGTGTCGCATTCGGTCCTCTGATTGCATATAGACGGGGACTTTCTTGCCACGATAGATATTGTGTCCGAGGAGAATTCCTTCTTTCGGGAGATTATCTGGTGCTTTGACGATTTTAAATTTTTGCCATTTTATCTCTGGAGTAGAATTGTATTTTGAGTGGGGAAAGTGGAAGATAGAGGCTATTTCTTCGACATTGAGAATCATGGTAGTAAATGTCGGAAGTGTGTTTTTCCAACGAGGTCGCCCAAAGTTTCGATAGATAATATTTCTGACTGTTCTGCTACTGGCATGTTCGTGTGTGTCATGAAAATAGTTGGTATCAGGTGAACGGAATTGTTCAAAAGAAGCAAGAATATTTTTCATTTGTATCTCACACGCATGATGGTCTTTTGCGACGGTCAAGATACGAATAATAGTATCATACCCGACTTTTTTGCTTTTTTCATCAATGAGTTTTACCTCTTCAGATTCGAGAGCAGAAGGTCACTCCTTTTCTTCTTTATGTTCATTTCATTTTTCATCAACTTTCCAGAAATTGATGAATCACTTTATGAGACTTAAAGGTGAAAAGCCTTCGTCATGCCCATGTTTCTGGAGATGGCCAGCATGTTTACTGGCGTGTTTTTGCCAGTGGTTATCTGTCGGTCGGAGCATCAACTGTATCATACAAGCTTCATCCTCATCAAGTTTTGAGAGAGCGTTGGTAATATTGTTGATTGGATCGGATTCGAGTTTCTGATGCGTCTTTATTGGAAAGATATAGTCATGTCCCAGTGTCAGACATTCGGTTGCATAGTGGAGATCCTTCCCTTCAAAAATATTCACTTCTTCAACCGCTTCAACAACAGCATCGGAGAAGAAACTGGTAATTTGTTTTTCAACCAGTACTTGATATTTCTGTGGCACGACCATGAAGAAGAGGATCTGATTCTTGTAAGCGATATACTCGAGGGAAAATGTTTCTTGTCCTCGGAGTTTACTCATAAATTTCCCAGAATAGAGGGAATTCATTGCAGCGAGAAGCTGCTCCATGAGACCAATGTAGTCTTTGAAATCTTTGCTGTTATCATGTTTTGCATCCGCATCGCTATCTTTTCGAGGAATAAGTACTTGTAAATGTACTTTCTTGAGCGAGCGAGCCTGATCAATGCTTTTTTTGTACCAGAAAACACCTATTCATCCAAAAATGGGAACCAGTATGAGAATTAAGAGCATTATAAGCAGTCCATTCATAGTCTAATCGATGGTTTTAGTATACTCTCTTTATGTCCTTTTTGCAAGGATAATTCCCGCTTTTGGCAAGAGAGTACTTGCATTGAATTGGAAATATGTATAAAACAGTATTGTAATAGGAAAATAATATTTAACAAAAAGTCCACTTTGTTATTGACATATAAATAATCCTTTTATAATAACTATATTATTTAACTTATACATTATGCTAAATTGATTACCAGAATCGCGTACTCCAGCCGTTCCTAATAGGCGTTTTGAGGAAAGTGAAAGATTATTACTGGAGGAATGGGTAATGGCTTTTGTGGAGAATATTTTTAAAGGAACACCAGAGAGGGCTGCATTGGAACGAAAAGCTCGCACTCAATATGAAAATAATGGTTGTTGCTAGAAACTCACACAATCTCTACACAAAAAAGGAAAAGTGAGTATAATGCATTCATATTCTCATCCGAGAATACTTGTTCTTGTAAAGGGGGTGACCGGTATTCTATCGGTACTTGCGGTAACATAGTTGCTTTTCGGTAGATGTCTTTATCTCCCGTTAACACCAAAAAAGACACAATCTAAGTGCTGCTAAAACAACACGAACAGGTGGTCTCGCTTTCTTCAAGAAGGCATTCTCTCCTATGGCTCTCGCTGCTTAATTGCAGGAGTAGTCGTCATCCCACTTCGGTGGAGCCGGGATTTCCCGATGACACACGTTATAGAGGTGCATGAGGAGCCCTATAAGGCTTTAATTTCTTCATCGAGTTTTCTCTGTCTGATAGGCACAGGAATTCGCGTATTGCGTCTATCAACAAACTACGGCTGTTTGAGTGTTTACTTACGTAATTTGATTTTCTAAACACCTATAAAAGTAGATACTATGGTACTGTGTATCGAGACGTGAGTTCGACTCTCGCCACCTCCACCATATTACTTTTTATATTTAGATTTTTTTAGTGCTTTAACTCAATAAAAAGTTATCAAATGAAACTTAAATCTGTAGGTATTAATATTATTAATGGAGAGGTAAATTCCATAAATTTTACCGATGATGACGACATAGAACATCGTTGAGAATTTAGCTTTCAGGATCTCCTTATCGAAGAACGAAATTGAGTTTCTGAAGTTTTCTTGGTGGACTCTGTTTATAAATATTTTAGGAATTATTTTTCACTCAATGAGTCAGAGCCTTTATTAGAGGTTGGTTTTTTTATGTTTGAATGTTTTGACTTTACAGGTCATGTCCTATTTTTTAATAGTAGCCAGCATTTTTCTAAACAAACCACAAACATTAAATTTTGTATCAAGGATACTTTAATAATTCGTACTGATGGTTTAGCTTCTTTTTTTGCGTATAAAGAGAATGTAGAGATTAACCAGTTCATTTTCATGACAAGTACTCAGATGAAAACAATTGAAATTTATACACCTTGCGATCTAAGAATTTGAGGCACTTTATGTCTTATAGAGAACATTGTATTGCATGATTCTTTTTTAGATAACTCCAATTTTTTGTTAATTTCTGATGTAACTAATCTTTCTGTTTGAAAGAACCAAAAAAATCACTCTAATCCTGATAAACATAACAGATTGATAGACTTGAAAATTGATTCTGCAACTGTAGAAAATCTCATTTTTGATGTTACAAGTGGTTATTCTTATATAGTGAGTGCTTCTTTTGTTAATTCTAGAATATTAAAATGATACTTTTCTGATTTTATTTTTAATAAATTTTCTTGTTTAAATTGTGAATTTAAAAATATTGATTTTTATAACATAAAGTTTCCCTTAGATCCTGATTCTTTTAGGATTATACGAAGCAAAATCAAAGATTGCATTTTTTCTAATGTTAATTGGTGAAATTTCTTTTCCGATAAATGTATAAATAATGCTGAACTAAAAGAAACTTACAGAATGATTAAAAATGAATATGAAGCTGTTAGAAATATAACTGAAGCGAATAATTTTTATGTAAAAGAGATGGAATTTTATAGAAAATCACTTTGGGAGCAATCGCCACGACCATATAGGAATATCATCGTTTCATTACTAAACCATAAAATAAGTGATTATTGAACAAATTGGTTTAAGGCTCTCCTTATTTATATTATTTTTTGTAGCTTAGTTTATATTTTTTATGATTTTGTGTTGGTTCATAATGGAAACATATCTACATTTTTTCATGATTCATTACTTTTCTGGTATAATAATACCGGTAATTTATTAAGATTGAAATGGTATTCTATACAAGAGTTTAATGATTTTTCTAAATTTATTAATCCCGTTCCTGATCTAAGTCACAGCAAAAGTATTCTCTGAATAATTTTCTCTATATTTAAGATATTAATTATTTATCAAATAATTGCAGCATTGAGACGTATTTCGCCTAAATAAGTTTATACTACTAGTATACTCAAATGAGTTAATTCTAATAGATCAATTATGCCCCACCTTGAATTTCCCAATCTCTCGCATAAGCAATCCTATCTGGAAATGATGGGGGAGTGGAGAGACGCGGGAGAGGAGATTATTCCGAGTCGATTATTTTTTGAAGAACCATTTGAGACACTTATTGAGACCATTTCTCGAGATGTTACTGATAGTCCAACAGGGGTGAATGCACACTTATTTTTCCTCGTAGAGAACGGGAGGATTCTCGGTGCAATTCAAATTCGTCATCATATCAATCATCCAAATCTTATCGAAACTGGAGGTCATATCGGCTACGGTATTCGCCCCAGCGAAAGAGGGAAGTGATATGGTGCCCAGATGCTTGCTCTGGCTCTCGAAGAAGCGAAGAAAATAGGTCTTGAAAAAGTGCTTATCGTCTGTAATGAGAATAATCTCTGATCTCGATGAGTTATTGAGAAAAATGGTGGAATCTTTGAACGACTCGGTAAACAAGACTGACATATCAAACGACGATACTGGATTACCCTCAACACCCAGAAAATATCTCACTAAAATCGAGATAAAAATCTTCTTACACCTATTTTCTTTCCGAGCCTCTTTGCTCACTGTGCGTGTATATCTTCTATGGACATATGTGTTCCATCAAGGGTAATCATATGAGGTATGAGAGATTCTTTGAGATTGCCAAATCATGCTGCAGCAAAGCATCTCTCATCTTCGCCTATTTCTAATGTGCAAAATTTATTTTCCGGTGTTCACTGATAACATACTTCTGCTCAGAAAGAGGGGGATTTTATTATGTCGAGTTGTGATGGAAAAAACACTGTTTCTGACAGGATAGATCATCCACGAATTCTCCACAATATGTCCATATTTTCTAAAAAAGGTTCACGAGCCATATGTCCGGTATGAGACGGGATATTTTCATTGGTAACACAGGCTATATCGCCATCAGGGATATCATCCCATACTGTTTCGTCTGTTGTATCTCATAATAAAATACACCAATTCATCTTTTTACTAAAATGCTCCGTCATTTCAACAATAGTAGGATTTCCATCGATACCGTAGAGTTCTTGACTCTCAAAATCATTTCTTGTCGCGAGAATACTCTGAGCTGCGAGAAGTATTCCGGAACCTGTTCCGAGATCAATGCCCATAAAATGTCCATCAAAAATTCGAGGATTGATTTTTCGACGAATAATATCAGATACTATCATCATCGTCGATCATACATCACCAATCATACGAATCTGATATTGAATCGGAAATAATGCATCCCATAATTGCATTTTTTCTGGCGGCAGTGTTTGTCGAAAAATGGTATTTATTTCATCATTATTCGGCATTTCGTGTCATGTTTTGAGAGCATTTTTTTGTTGTTCAACACGTAATTTCCTGAAAGAGTAGAGGAGATTCTGACTTTTCCTATATATATCTGATATATCTGCAAGCGATGGAGCCGTATTTCACTGAGATTGCAGAACATATTCCGCATAGTAGACCTGTATCATATGCGCGATATCCTGATCGGTTATATCTGGTTTTCTTTTGAGGGAATCGATATTGTCTTCTACTGTGATGGGGAGATCTTTTGAGAGATACATGACATATTTATAATCATAATATATAATATGTCAATAAATTTATTTTATCAGACTATCCATTCTTTCTACAAATTCTTCAAAGTCTTTTGTTTCAATATATTCTTTGGTTGTGTGCATATGATGAATTGTAGCACCAACGGAAATCCATTGAATATCTGGATATTTTTTTGCTAAAACACCTGCTTCTACTGTTGCATGTGTTGTGACTATCGGAAGTGGAGCTCATTCCTCATCGAGGAATACTTTCTGTATATGAGTCACGAGAGTTGATGTGCTATCGCTTTTCCAGGTAGGGGATTCATGACTCATAGTCCATTCGGTTTCGGGAAGTCATGCAATGATGTCTTGTTTCATGTTCTCGATACCATCAATCAGATTTGTTCTGAGAAAATAGGTCATCGATAGAGTGGCATTTTTGAGTGAGAGGATACCCAGGTTCCATGAAGAAAGTGGGATATTTTGTTTTCCCCATACTTGTACTCCTGTTCAGACTTCTATGACTTCGAGGAGTTTTGGGAGTATATCTTCTCGCCTATAAAAGGAGGTTGGTTTATCTATCTTTTCTGCAGAAAGAAGAATAGTGTCACATTTATATTTTGTCCTGAGGATTTTTTGTAGATGACTGAGTTCATTTCTGAGAAGATTTGGATGACTAGAATAGCAAACAGTCATTTTGGCACTGTGAGGAATCACATTGTCGGCTTCACCACCAGATATATCACCGAGGTGTGTTATATTCTTGAGTTCTTTTATTACTTTTAAAATCTCAATCAATGCATTACCTCGATAATGTCGGATATCCTGTCCTGAATGTCCTCACTGCATACCAGAGAGGAGTATCAAAAACATATCTTCACGATGCTCAAAATCGGTACTGGGGAGATTTTTTAAGCCCTGAGTTCATTGCATCAGCAATGTGCCACCACAACCAATTCCTATCGTATTTGAATCACTCCAATCGATATTAATCGCATACGGAGCATGGAGAGGGAGTTCGATATGCTGAGCTCCGACAAGTCCGACTTCTTCCCCCATAGTAAAAAGCAGTTCAAGTGTGGGACGATTCGCGGTATCAGTGAGCGCCATCATAGTAGCTATTCCAATACCATTGTCAGCTCCGAGACTTGTTTTATTTGCGTGTATTTTCCCTTCCTTTTCTATTACTGTAATACCCTGTGTTTCGAAATTATATCGTCCATCGGAGACACAGACCATATCAGTATGTGCCTGGAGACATATGGATTCTTCTTTATTCCCCTTGGCTGTTATGAGTAGGTTGCCAATCGAATCTTCCTGGTGGTGCCATCATTTTTCTTCTGCCCACTGGATAATCCATGCTCGGATTTTTTCTTCATGGAGTGACATTCTGGGGATAGCAGAAAGTGCCTGAAAATAGGCGAGAGCTGATTGATAGGTATTCATGGCCCAGATTGTACGACGAATTTGACATATATACAAGAGGGGAAGTATTGCCAGTTGGTATATATCCTTATAATAATGGTGTTTATTCTTTATTTTTCCTGTATGTTTCGACGTATTTTTCTCTTTATCATTACTAATATAGCTATTATCGTTATTGGTACTATTGTACTTTCTCTGATAGAATCTTTATTTGGTATTGATATCCTCGGAACACTCCATACGAGCTATGTGAGTTTGGCTATATTTGCACTTTTTTATGGATTTTTTGCTTCATTTGTTTCTTTGTTTCTCTCTCGGTGGATGGCAAAAAAGTCCTATCATATGCAACTTATTACAGAACAGTACCTTGTCTCAGCTTCTCATACTGAACGACTCGTATATCAGACGGTAGCTTCTCTGGCAGCTAAGAATAGTATTACTATGCCTGAGGTAGGTATTTATCAATCACCAGAAGTGAATGCTTTTGCAACGGGAGCAACACGGAATTCAAGTATTGTTGCTGTCTCTTCAGGACTTTTAGAATCTCTACAACCTGATGAAATAGAAGGTGTGATTGCTCATGAAATGTCACATATTCTCAATGGTGATATGGTGACTATGACTCTTCTCCAGGGAATTATTAATGCTTTTGTAATATTCTTGTCTCGAGCTATCGCTCAAATACTGTCTATGTCTGGACGGAATGATTCTGGATGACGAAATCAATTGGTGTATTTTTTAACTACTATCACTCTTGAAATATTACTTGGTATCGGGGGGTCACTCATTGTGATGGCATACTCTCGTCGTAGGGAATTTGCGGCTGATGCAGGAAGTGCTTCTTTTGTTGGAAAAAATAAGATGATCAATGCTCTTAAGGCTCTTCAAAAAGTGCATGCGAGCAATGTTCTTATTGCATGAGATCCCAAGGTAGCTGCTTTCAAGATAGATGGGAAATCGGGAGGATTTATGCAACTCTTTGCGAGCCATCCTCCGCTTGAGGAAAGAATCGCACGACTTATGGAAGCTCGGTAAACGAGTTCTTTTGTTTGCTTTCGATTTGTTTTGCCTATAATTCTGTTACTTTTTTCTTATGTCGTTTATTCTTATTTATCAGTTGATTTGGGTTGAGTTCCTTCTTTTTATTGCGGGAATTGGATATGTTGTATTTCATACATTTCACGGAGTTTGGTCCAAATATTCTCATATTAAGGCCTCTCAATTGTTTCGAAAGAGAGAGCGTACAAAGAGTCTTCGTCGGCATACTATAGAGCAAAAAAAGGTAGAAGTACAAACACGTCGTGCTGATGTTTCTCTTAATATTCCAAAGAAAAAATTGAAGGCAGTCGAAAAACAGGCTCTGGATGCACTTTTTAAAAAAATTAAAGCAAAACTCGCTGTTCAAGAATACGAGGAAGCACGACTTGCCATCATTGAAGGACTCATAATTGACCGACACAATATGGAGCTCAATATTCTTCTCGCTCAACTCTACGAAAAAGAACAAGATTTTGAGAAAGCAGAAATACTTTTCCGCGATCTCTTGCTCCATCATGATCCCATTAAGGCTGATGTTTATGTCTATCTTGGCAACAATCTCATTCATCAAAATAAGCAACATCTCGCCTACGATATCTTTAAGAAATGACTTGAGAAAGAGCCTCGTAATATCGAGCTTCTTCAGACACTCGCTGAGCTTGGCTATGATCAACATGAATATGAAGAATCTCTTCTTTATTCACGCAAACTCTCAGAGGTCCAGCCAAAAAATATTCAAGCATTTGAAATTCTTGGTCTTTCCTATCTTCAGGTAGGTTCTGATCAAAAAGCCTATGATGCATTTCTTGCACTTCGTAAGCTGGATCCGTATAATCAAGTGGTACTTTCTTGGCTTCCAAAGGTAGAAGATAAACTCGGGCTTCATCCTGATTCAAAACGGATGGAAGATCAGATAGGGAAGGATAAAAATATCAAGGTTTAATTATAAGAGCATTTTCTATTAAATATATTGCTCTTGAATGTTTGAGAGAGAGTTTGTAAAAGTATGATTTCCTGAATAAACTTATTTTTATACATATTCTTTACAATACATCAATTATTTCTATAATCACGGTATGCAGTGAAAACTTCCACCTTCCGCTCTCGAATCAGAACGCAGTTTACTGGGTTCTCTTTTGATAGATAGAGATGGCGTTATCAAAATATCTGACATTGTTACACGACATGATTTTTATGATGATAATCATGGAGTAATTTACGAGGCTATTTTAGAATTATACAAAAAAAATAAGCCAATTGACCTCGTGACGGTATCTGAGGCACTTTCTGGCAAAGGTGAGCTTGATCTCATAGGGGGAAATCAATACCTTGCTGAACTCACAATTGCTGTTCCTACGAGTTCTCATGTCTTTGAATATGCCCAAATTGTAAAATCAAAAGCTATTCTTCGTCGACTCATTAATACCGGGAATGCTATCTCTTCACTCGGTTACGATGAAGTAGCTGACATTAATTCTTTGCTTGAGAAAGCGGAACAATCACTGTTTCAAATTACCCAGACATTTATTAAAAATCGCCTGACTCATATTCGTGAAGTCCTGGATATGCGCTATGAAGAATATGCTGAGATTCATGAAGATCCCAAGAAAATTGAGAATACTCGTGTTATGACGGGCTTCAGAAATCTCGATAATAAACTTCAATGACTTCGCTGAGGTGACCTTGTTATTCTTGCGGCTCGTCCATCGATGGGTAAGACGGCAATGGCTCTCAATATCGGTCAGCAAGTTGCTAAAAAAAGAAATGTTGCTATTTTCTCTCTCGAGATGAGCAAAGAACAACTCACAGATCGTATGGTCTGTGCGGCTATGGGTATTGATTCTTGGAAACTCCAAAAAGGGGAGCTTTCCGATGATGATTTTGCTCGTATTGGCGATGCGCTTTCTCAGCTTTCCACATCACAAATCTACATCGATGACTCAGCGAGTATGACTCTCTTGGAAATCAAATCCAAATGTCGTCGTCTCAAGATGGAGTCTGGGCTCGATATGGTGGTGGTTGATTACTTGCAGTTGATTCAGGGAACAAATCCTATGAATCGCGTACAAGAAATATCCGATATTTCTCGTGGGCTCAAATCACTTGCTCGAGAACTTTCTGTCCCAATTATCGCCCTTTCTCAACTCTCTCGAAATGTAGAAAATCGTGCCAGCAAAGAACCAATTCTCTCTGATCTTCGAGACTCTGGTTCTATCGAACAAGATGCAGATATTGTTCTGATGATCTACCGTGAAGAATATTACAATAATGCCGAAATGAATGACAATGATATGAACAAAGGAAAGACAACTATCTTTATTCGGAAGAACCGTAATGGCCCTATTGGAAATGTGGATTTTGCTTTTGATGGCAAGTTTATGAAATTCCGAGAGCTGGATATGACCCGAGTTGGTTTCTAATCAATAAGTCCGAGATTTCTCGCTCCTGCCAGATATTGTTTGATATTAATACAGGCATTTTCTCCGAGTTTTTCATTGGCGTTGTAGGCAGCATCAATCAGTGTTAATACTTCGTCCATTGTATCTACTTGGATAGCAAGACTTGCTTCATCTTCGTTCACAAATCACGGTTTCAAAACAGATGTATCGATGAATTCCTTGAGTCACCTGTATTCTTCTCACCAGAGGATAATGGGGGCTCGGCAGATATGTCCTACCTCCATCAATTGCCATGCATAAAAGAGCTCTAAGAGTGTTCAAATTCCTCCAGGTGTTATCACAAAAACATGAGAAAGCACCATAAAAGTATCCAGGCGTGCTGAAAAGGTAGAGACTGTCTGTTCCATGTCGAGATAGCGATTTGGTTTTTGTTCAAAAGGAAGTTGTATATTGATACCAATCGTATTGGGGATATTTTCTCCTTCGCAAGCGAGATGGTGTCAACGAGATGCTGCTTCCATAGCTCCTGGACCACCTCCAGTTATTATATCATAGCCTTTTGTAGCAAGATTTTTTGCAAATTCAGATATAGATATATAAATCTCATCTTCAGGTTTTATTCTTGCGGAACCAAATATGGCAATACGGAACCTCTCATCTTGTATAATCTTTTTGAGATTTTCTCGATGAATAATATCGTTAGTAGAAAGAGGGATTTTTTTTGTCATATTGATTATTCTATTTTATATTTTTCGACTATATCATTTCTTTTCGTCCAATTCTTTCGAGTTCTTTGTTGAGGAAAAAGTTGAGTACTGTACGAATGATGACGATACCTCAAAGTATAGTAATGCGTTCTAGAGTTGGAGCAAAGACTGTCTCGAGTATATCGGCTGCTACGAGGAATTCAAGTCCTAAAAGGAGATAGGTACCAAGCTTATATCGTACTGTATCTATATCAAGGTGTTTCGTGCTCTTGAAAAGTTCGAGTGTAAGATAAATTCTGAGAGATTTTAATACCCCTATAAGTATGATGATTACCCCAAGGCTTCACACCATGAGACCACAGGTTTTTAGTATACTAGCGATGAGAAGCTCTGTATTCATAGAAAAGATATTATTGTACTGATTGTCCTGCAGCTTTTTGTTTTTCTTTAATGAGTTCTGCGGTTTTTCTCGCCTCCAATATGGCTCTTCTTTTACTGGCTATACTATCTGGAGTGGTGGTTGAGGTGGTATTTCCAAGTACGCTACTGCTAAGTCCGGTCGTGGAGGCTGTTTTATTGTCTTCCTTCTTAGCAACATCTACTTCTCCTGAAAGGTTAATGTGCGTTCAAATATTTGAGTTAATAATACTTATAGCTCGGTCAATAGTGTTTGTAGCTAGAGCTGCTACAAAAAGCCCTCCTAGTACTGCCACACTCCATACAGCCACTTTTGTTAGTCTAACAGATCCGTCAATAATCAGTTTAATACCTTTTAAAAAAGACCGAGAGAACGTTTCAAAAAAATACATTCTCTTTTGAAAAGGCGTGTCACATTGAGGTATTTCTATAGTGCCTTCTTGATTGTTTGTTTGGTCATTTTTGACTGTCATAACAGGAGTGATTTGAATATTACTGGGTATATATTGGGTCTCACCTTCTGCATGGTGAGTTTTATAGGTACTAAACATCCCAGATAAATCAGTATCGGAAGTATTTTTTGGTTCTTCAGGCATAATATGATAGTAGTGTACCGTATTTTTCTTTTCATTGCAACTATTTTGTTTTAAGTTTTTTGTGAGAAAAGATTTGCAAAAATAACAATAATTCTTATTATATATTGGTCGAAGACAGTAGGCATATATTCTACTTACGAATATTACAAGACCTACCGAGGCAAAAACTCTTAGCATTCCACTAATAGAATACGCCTTTTCGGGTGTATTTTTGTTTTTTTCGACAATTTTATTTCTTTATCCTTTTTTGTTATGACTGTGTCAAAGGCAAAAAAGTCTGAAACACTTGCGGAGCTCAAAGCTGACCTCTCTCGTGCTACATCGTTTTCTCTGGTTCAGAGCAATCGTATCACTGTAGCCGAAGTCAGCAAAATCCGCCGTGAACTTCTCCCTGTACAAGGCAAGATGACTGTCGCTAAAAAGACACTCATCCAGCTCGCTGTCAAAGAAGTGAAAGGTGTTGATATCCCAGAGGAGATGCTTCCTGGTCAAGTAGCCATTGTTATGGCATTTGCTGATCCAATAGCTGTTCTCGGATTGGTCAACTCTCACGCGAAGTCGTATGAAAGTGCGGACAAACTCGTTTTCACGGGTTCGTACTTAGACAACGTCCTCCAAGATGCTCAGACTACGCAAAAGCTTGCATCGCTCCCAACTCGGGATGTATTGCTCGCAAAATTCATGGGTTCTCTCTTATCACCCGTGAGCTCTCTCGCTCGATTTTTCGATGGCGCGAAGCAAAAACTCCAAGAGACAAACAAGTCTACAGTTGGCGACCTCGCTGCTGCAGCATAAACTGAAATCTTTTTCTTTTTATTTTATTTTTTACTATTTTAATGTATGTCAGATAACGCACAAAAAGTCCTCGATCTTGTCGAGAAACTTACAATCGTTGAGCTCGCTGAGCTCGTCGAAGCAATGGAAGAGAAATTTGGTGTTTCAGCTGCTGCTCCAGTAGCTGCTGCAGGCGGAGCTGCTGCTCCAGCTGAGGATGAAGGTGGTACTGTATCAGTTGTTCTCAAAGACTGTGGTGCTAATAAGATTGGTGTCATCAAGCTCGTACGAGAAATCACTGGCCTCGGACTCGGTGAAGCTAAGACTCTCTCTGAAACTGGTGGAAACATCAAAGAAAACATCGAGAAGAAGGAAGCTGATGAGCTCGTTGCAAAATTCAAGGAAGTTGGTGCTACTGTTGAGGTGAAATAATTATTTATTTTTCTCTTGAAAATCCCCTCCATTTGGAGGGGATTCTTTTTTATTTTATTATGTACCTAATACGGAGTCTACTCTACCTTTCGTATGACCTATAACCTCACTATATATATAAAGTGGGTTCTTGGGTCTGTGAATACTCTCTGGATCTAAGAGACCAAAGAGCATGTCTATGTCATCTCGATTTAGACTATTTTTTTGTTTTTTCCGGAAGGAATTCACTATGCTTAATAATATTTGGTAGAGAGTTTTTCGATTTATTTTATTCTTTGGTGTAGATCCTCTCTTAGTTCATTTTTCATAGAGTTCATTTGGGACAACATAATCAAAACTTCGAAAAAATTCAATTACTGCAGGCACGTTATGTCAATTTGCTTTGCGAAGAATAGCGCTATCTTGACCAGAATTAGTCATGATATATTGGGCAATTGTTATCCAATCGTGTCTATCGGTCGGTGTCTCTATTAGTTCATTCTTCGTGGGATATCATTGTCATCTCCTTGCCCAAATACTCTCTGTTTGAGATACAACCCCCCTCAAAAAAAGATTTTTTTGTGTACTTTCTGAATCCGAATGCGGTTTTTTCATAAGGGAATAATACAGTATATATTTTTTAAAAGCAAGTTTTTATATATGTATTTGTGTAAATATAAAATATTTTAAATATTTATCCTAATACACTGTTTTTCTATAACATTCTTCACAGAGTATTCTCCGACTTCACGGGGTATAGGTTGTCTGTATGGCACATCCGCACTCTGAACAGGTAGTATCAATGAGTTTTCGTGGATTCATGAGTTTTATACGTTCGTTGTAGCGTACCTGTGGATGTTTGTGGGGTATCGGTAAATCGTGGAGGATATAAAAACGGAGTTCTTCTTTGAGAATACGGAATGGTTCTCCGGTTTTTTCACATTGGACAATGCCTCACATGAGCTCTGTGGTATTTTTTTCGGCTGTTTCCACGCTAACAGAATCAAGAGTGTATTGACTCACATCAAGTGGTATAATATAGGTGCCACTTCGTTCTTTTTTTGGAATATCATACCATCGCCATCCATATTTTTCGATAGTTTCTTTTTCAAGAGGGAAGTCGTCATATCCTATAGTTTCATTGTATCCAAAAGGTGATACGCTTGGGTGAAAAAATTCTCCCCATTCTCCTGTTGCTATCATATGATCGATAATCCGAGGTACGAGCGTATCGTATTCTTGTTGGCTCATAGCGGTATTGAGTACAGCATACGAACCATGTTGTATACCAACAGATCCAAAGAGATGATCAGAACTGAGACACCAAGTGGAATAATAGGTATCAGAACACATATCACAACAAACCGTGAAGCCTACTCGTGATCCATGTCATGACCCACAAGATTCGAGCATATGGTCCGAATAATAACCATATCCATTCATATCCATACTATCTTTTGCATGTTTGGATGAACCAACGTATTTCACATTTTCACAATCAAATACCTCAAATCCGATAACATTTTTGCAGTTAACGAGGTAATCTCAAATAGCATTTTCACATTTGATATTGTGATGACAGCGAACTGGGTGGGTCTCGTGAAATTTGTGTACTTGAGCTGCAATAAGGGGGAAATTTTTGTGGGTAATTCTGAGTTCTTTGAGACGTTTCTCATAGACTGATTTTTCGAGTTTTTCATTAAAGATACAGTATTGTTGACCAGCGAGATTGATGCAACCAAAACAGTTCTGACATCCAGTACACGAAGAGCAAAAATGGCATTCACGGCAATTGGTGCAGTCCTGTGAATACATAGTTCCGTAGCATTCATTGCAATTAATACATTCATAACAGTGTTCATCAAAAGCCCCAAAATACATTTCCAGACAATCGCAAGAGTCGATAACGCCTTTGCAAAACATACAATCTTCATCGACAGATCCATTGAAACACAGGTAGCAGTTTTTGGACGCCTTAGCGCCTCCGCCAAACCAGTTTGTGTAGTCACAATTTTCTGAATCCCCTGTATGATAGAGGTTCATCATTGGCACATCATGCCAGAGCTCTGCAACTTGTGGTAAGAATGGTCGATTAAAATCCACCTTTCGTCCATACTCAAAGGCTGACCAAGAATCACTAAACCAGATTTTCTTTTCACACACTTTTCTCGTATCCTCAGTGTGGTACATACTAATCATGGGTTTTCCCGTAAAACAGGATGTTTTCTCATAGAAATATCGCTCATTTCTGAAAGCCATACGGCGTTGCATACGTGTTATTGGTGCAAGAGTTGGGTGAGGAATGGCGTACTTCTTCCCCTCTATCATTGGCGACATTTGGTCATAGAAAATATGATCCTTATCAGTAATAAAGAATTCTTTCCCTGACAAGGCACATTTTCTCTTGTCTATAATTGATTCTCCTGGTGGTAAAATAGTGTCCATAATGCTTATTATATTCTCTGGAAAATAAAGTACAAATGATAATTTTTTCTTTTTTCTCATCTTTCAAAAAATCACTATTCCCATATACTTCCTTTCTATGAAAAAGATTCTTACATTTCTCTGGAAATATCTGATGACTCAAAAAGGAGCGTTTTCTGGAGTTGTTTTCTCTATGTTACTAGCATTTTCCATGGGCTTATTTGTGCCACTGGTTTACAAAAACTTGATTAACATTGCTTCACTTTGAGTACATTCTGATACTATTGCTCAACTGTATCACTGGTGATATATTTTTATTGGACTTATTCTCTTACAACAGATAGGATGGAAGAGTCTCGAATACTGGATTGTACCACTTGAAACACGAATATGTCGAAAAATATACGATGATGCCATGACTCGTATGATTGGTCAGTCAAATCGATTTTTTACACAAAATTTTTCTGGGTCTATTGTCCGAACACTTTCTCGACTAGTGGATACCACAGAACACCTGGTAGATATGTTTGTCTATCAGATAGGGCGTATGGTAATCTCTGTGATAGTAATGACAGTGATATTGGCACGAGAAAATATCTGGTTATGAGTTACTGTTTTAGTTTGGATGATATTGGTGGTTTTTGTAAAACGTTTTCTATGGAGTCGTAAGATGCAGTATAATGAACAAGTCTCTCAAGCGAGTACCCGTGTTTCTGCTCGACTTTCGGATATTTTTACCAATGCATTAACTATTCTGACCTGCGGTATGCAACGTGATGAAATATGAGCTTTTCGTCGTGTGACTGATGATTGGTTTAAAATTTGGACAAAATCTTGGTGGATTGATTATGGTATTTTCTTTGTGACAACAATTTTTATTGTGACGCTCCAAATTGGTACAATATTCTGATCAATCTATCTCTGGTCTGTTGGCACTATTACAGTAGGAACTTTTGTGCTTTTGATAGTGTATCTTACCAATTTTATTGATCAGGCAGTGGAAGTGAATTTCCTCTTTCGTAATATGTATCGTTCGGGAGCAGATATGGTGGAGGCGATTGATTTGATGGAGACACCTTATGAAATCATTGATGTGCCTGATGCTGAGATTCTCACTGTCTCGCGCGGTGAGATTATCTTTGATCATGTGAGTTTTTCTTACAATGAATGATCTGAAGAAGTATTGCGAGATTTTAATCTCTCAATACATCCTGGAGAGAAAGTGGCTTTAGTAGGGCTTTCTGGTTCTGGGAAATCAACCATTTTGAAACTTCTTTTTCGTCTCTATGATGCAACAGAGGGTGCTATATTGATAGATGGCAAGGATATAACCTCGGTAACACAAGAATCACTTCGTAGAAATATGACCATGGTGCCACAGGATCCTATATTATTTCATAGAACTATTGGAGAAAATATTGCCTATGTTTCTAGCAAAGCCTCTCAGAAAGATATTCGTCGAGCTGCCCGACATGCTTTTGCTGATGGTTTTATCGAAGCACTCCCCGATAAATATGAAACGGTAGTGGGAGAACGAGGAGTGAAGCTCTCAGGCGGAGAAAGACAACGAGTAGCTATCGCGCGAGCTATTCTCGCCGATAAGCCCATCCTCGTATTAGATGAAGCCACTTCCTCTCTTGATTCTTCTTCAGAAAAATATATTCAGGAGAGTTTTCATGAGATTATGCAGGGACGAACGACCATCGTTATCGCACATCGACTTTCTACTATTATGCAGATGGACCGCATTGTAGTTCTGAGTGCTGGAAAAATAGTAGAACAGGGGACACATACTGAGCTACTCAAAAGCAAAAAAGGATTTTATAAGAAACTTTGGGATATTCAGACGGGTGAATTTATTAAGGATATTTAAAAAATACCCTCCAACTGGAGGGTATTTTCTTACATTACTTTTTATTTTTCATTGAGGATTTCAGAAGTGGCCTCAAGATTGATAACTGTTGTATCTTGGCCCTTTTCTTCTGCAATTTGAAGAAGAGAATCAAATCGATCATTAAACTTTTTAATATAGGCAGCCTTGTCAGCTTCTGAGAGTGTCGCAAGATATGCTTCCATTTTTGTCTTTGCGGCTGCATATTCAGCAGCCTTACTAGCTTTGATTTTAGCACTAATCTCACCACGTTTCGCCTTAACAGCTGCTTCACAAGCCGTTCTTACTGCTGCTTTATCAGCATCTGCAGCCGCAGTAACATCAGCCTTACATTTATCCTTGAGAGCCTTTATC
>Ga0194052_1000137_pt1 | contig 51307 bp, 38 predicted proteins | sample SepL226m_MetaG_FD_160117 | JGI IMG/M metagenome (GOLD analysis project Ga0194052, IMG submission 160117) | Anoxic zone freshwater microbial communities from boreal shield lake in IISD Experimental Lakes Area, Ontario, Canada - Sep2016-L227-6m | ecosystem: Environmental > Aquatic > Freshwater >...
AATTAATTCATTGTTTATAAAATTTTCAAAACGAAGATATTTCCTTTTTAATTCAAAAAAATATAGTACTTTTAATAAATTAATTAATATTGATAATAAATTATTTCTATTTAACTTAAGTTCTATTTTATCAAAGATGATAACTTTATCTTTATTAAAATTAATGATTTCATTAATAAATCCTAAAGATATTAAAGCTTTTTGTAATGCATAAGATTGTAAGACTGCACCATAATTATGAACAGCATGATATGTAATAGTTTTTGTATTCAAAAAAATATTCTCCAAAATTAATTTAATATTTTAAATTTAAATTAATTCAATATAAAATTAAAATGATTATGATTGATTTACCTTTAATATTACATATTTTTCGTTATGGGTATACTATACAGTGTTTAAAGAAACGTAATAAATTATAGATCTACCCAAAGCGAAAGTTCTATATTAGATAATATTATCAGTTCATTTTCTTGTAATGTATGTATACATTACATTTTGTTTAATAATTTTTGCTTTACTACAGGGGCCATCTTTGAAATATACTTTTTCGCCTTTTAATAACGAATCAGATAACTTTATAATTCTGTCAACAGCTATTTTTGCATTCCAAACCTTTGAAAGAGTTATATATGCTGCTTTACCTATTTTATCACATAAACTACTATCTTCCAATAACTTTTTTACACACTCATATAACTGCTGTAAGTTTCCGTTTTTATATATTAATCCATTTTCTTCATGTTTAATTAAAAAAGGTACAGACCCGATGGCATGACTTGCTACAACTGCGCACCCACTATTCATTGATTCGTTTAAGACTGCTCCCCATCCTTCGTTATAGTCACTGGTGAACAAATAGATGTTAGCAGCCTCCATATGTTCTCTTACCATATCTGGCGACATGAATCCATATATTTTGACCTTATCATCTAAATTATATTTATTAATAAGATTTTTAATATATTCTTCCATTACGCCAGTTCCAATTATATCTATAGTAAAATTATATCCATGTTTATTTAATTCATTTGCTAATTTAATTACGTGTTCAGGATGTTTTAATTTTAATAAGCGTCCAACCCACAATATTTTAGGTACTGAATTATTCTTTTTCAAGAATAATTTATCTAAATCAAATTCTTTTACTGCTGGGAAGTAACCCCATTTGTATGTTTTATCCTTGTATGCGTTAATTAATGCAAAATCACATGCCGTGTAAGCACTTGCGCATAACATATATAAACTTTTGTTTCTATATTGAGTATGCTTAAAAAATAAAGAAACAAAATTACGTGGATTAAGAACTCGCCATTGACCCTTTTTAAAAATTCTCTCACTATAGCGAAAAGTCAATTTATTATCAATTAATCTATTTTTAATAAATATATCTGGTGCAGCACCAATAATAACTACATCACTCTCGTTGCCCAATTTTATACCTTCCAAATAATTTTCGCTGTTACTATATGTATTTAATGAAAACGGATACATATTACTCATATCTTCATAACCCATTTTTAGACGTTCTTCATGTATCGGTTCTGTTGCAACAAATTTGAAATTTTCACCGATTAAATTATACATCTCTATACAGAATGAGAGTTGGTGATGATTTAAAAAATTTGAAAAAAAAGTTATTCTCATTTACTTAATGCCTTTATATTTCTATATTAATTTTATATATTGAATTTCATTCTATTTTCATCATTTACTGGCTTATACAAAATTTTATAAATTTGACTCATTTATCATATTATATATATCTAATAATTTTTTTAAGTTTTTTTCTTTATCATTTGTTATTAAAGCACGTTTCCTTGCGTTATCAGAAAGTTTTAAGGCTAATTCATTATTATCAAAAATATTGCATACATAATATGCTAACATATATGGCGCATCATGTTGATATAAATACCCATCTATTCCATGTTCAATTCTATCAATAACGCCACCAACATACGATGCGACACATGGAACACCTAACAGTTTAGCTTCACTTATGGAATTAGATTCATTTTCAATAGTTGATGGATTAACATAAACATGTGATTTTAAAAATCTTTCACACATTTGTTGTTCGTCAAGAAGACCAGTAAAAATAATCTTATCTTGTAATTTTAATTTTATTATCAATTCCTTAATATATTTTGCATATGATGATAATTTAAGTCTATCAAAAAAAGCGTTACTTTTAGTAATATCACCACCACCGATATATAATTTCGTTTTTGGGAATTGTTTCAATATAATCGGTAATGCCTCTAATAAGAAATGCAAACCTTTTAAAGGTGTAACTGCTCTACTAACAAAAATTGAATATTGCTCACATTTGCTGATATCCCATGTGTGTTTATAAAATTCATCTCTCAATGTTTCATTGCAATGATAATAAGTTATATCTGGATTAATTTGTTTTACGCAAGCATAATCCCATGTAGTTCTCCCCATAACAAAATTTACTATCTTTAATGCCTCAATTTCATATAATCCTATAGTTTTAAATCTTTCTTGTTCTTTTAAAATGTTATTATTTTTTAAGAAATCTCTAAAAGTATATCTATTTAGTACCTTTGAAGGTAATGATGCGGAATAGTGTTTTGAAATTATAGATGTAAGTCCTTGTATCAGTAATATCGATTTTATATTTTTTGATTTGCATAGTTTTACCATAGCCAGAGAATGTAGGTATTCTGTGCCAAAAATATGTACTAAGTCAGGTTTTATCTTGCCTATAATATTTAACAAATTTTTATTATCTTTATTTGTCTTTATTTCTTTTGCATTAATATGAGGAAATGCGAAGAACTTTACTTTATCTCCATTTAACTCAATTACATCTTTTATTTTATTTTCCGGGTATGCTATTATTAATTCTATATTTTCTATTTCTTTAATAGAGTTAGCCATACCGGTAAGCCAACCACCTAATGGATTTAGATCCCTCTTCATCAGTAAGTTCGCTTCAGGTAAAGCGATGTTAACAAGCCATAAAATTTTCATATTGTGTAACCTTTATTAATTTTCTATCAAAACATACAAGTGTTTGTTAATTCGTCTTTTATAGATTAATAGATTAAATTTATAAAATGATAGGACTTTTTTTAAAGAGATATTATCTTAAAAATGGTCGCTTCGATAGAGTCAGCGACTGATTACTGAGCCTGTCAAAGTGACCTTAAAATCCTGAAAAATTTTCTAATTTTAAATATCTTGATTTATTTTTATAATATTATTAATATAGTATTTATTGTCATATTGAGCAATTGAAATTCCCCAAAATAGTGAAAGGTAGATAAAATATGTTGGGTATAATACAAGATGACTAAAAAAAGACATTAATATAAAAATAACTAATGATGCTGCGAAAGGTGCTGTTAGATGAAACTTTTCTTTATACATTTTAATGCAATATTGAATTAATGCAATAATAAATCCTAAATAAAAAGTTAATCCAATTGCTCCATAATCATATAATACTTCTATAAAATCGTTATGTGCACTTACACCTAATGGACTATCAGTTATAACAGTATTGTATCCATGCCCAAGCAGCCATGCGAGTATGTCTGATTTAGATTGCATTTCAAGTGTAGTTTGCCAAATAAGAGTTCTGCCAGAACCTCCATCGGTTTCTAATGCTTGCATACGTGATATCCAGTCTAAATTTAAATATTGTGATAAGTAACTATATGAAATATAAATACCAACGGCAAAAATAAAGAGCGATATTAACATTGATAATTTAATATTTTTCTTATTCAACTGTTTTTTGCTGTTTAAAAAGAGAATAATAAGATATACCAGTATTGATAATAAAAATGCTATTAAACCGGTTCTTTTTAATGATACAACTATTCCAATAAATATGATTATCAAGCCAATTATTTTAATAGTGTTTTGTTTGACAACTAAAATTATCGGGACAAGTAATAATAAGTAATATATGCTATTAATCAATTCACTTCTAAGAATAAGCTGGTTTTGATAAATCTTATAAAACATATATGCAATCAGTGGTAATGTTAATGCAATCATGTTAAAAGGCAGATTTGATTGATTATTTTTTCTGGTTGTTATGTATGCAACTAAAAAAGCAATAACCCAAAGCATTGTCTTAAACACGGTAATCATTAAAGTATATGGATCTTCAGAGGAGTTAATAATAGTGGTAGAAATACAAATAATCATGAATGACAACAGTAATATTATAATCAATGGGTATTTTTTTGTCACAGTAAAGTAAGATATTGATGATAGAATGCCGATACTGATTAGTAATATAAATGACAAAGTATATAAATTACCAACAGCAGTGAATTGCATGATATTTGCGAATAACAAAGTGGTAAATATTATAAAAACGCCAAGAATAGCAAACCCATATTTTTTCAAGATTTAATAACCTTTGCATAGTTGCCTATTATATATATTAAAATACAACTACCCTATTTTTTCTTTAATCATTGTTCGTAGATTTTTTCACTATCTACAACTTTTTCTGTTTCAGTTAAATCCCTGATATATTTTGCTGGTACACCAGCCCAAACTTGAAATGCCGGTATATCTCGAGTCACAACGGATGACGCGCCGACCACACTTTGTTCACCGATGGTAACGCCTTTTAATATAGTACAGCTTCCGCCTATATAAACACCGTCATCTATTTTAACTTTAGCGGTAGTACCTTTGTCTAACGGTGAAACTCGTATCCCGACATTTAGCGAATGAAAATCGGTATCGTATATTTTTGTGCCGCCACCGATTCTTACATATCGACCTATTTCTATGCATTCAGAACAGACAATACTTACATTGGATAATCCTGAGCCATTCCCAATAGATAATTGCGCATCTTTTTCAGTGACAACTATAGAACTTTTAAAACCACCACCAATAGGGTTTGAAATCCAATTGGAGTTAATGCTTACCTTTTTACCGAGATGTATGTTACCCTGGTTTAATAAGAAAATGATCCCTTTTATCCTTGGGGTTTCATCAAAAACAACATGGTTTGATTTTAATATTATATAATTTATGATATTGTGATAAATTTGAATCAAATTAAATAATAGTTTTATAAAAAAACGTATTATATTTCTCATGAGATTAAACCTTTGTATTTTCTAAAAACATCTTAAATGATTGCAGCCAATTCCTATAATCGAAATATTCAGCGGCTGTTGTTTTGGCATTATTTTTAATAATCAATAGTTCCGACTGTTCCAGGGCGAGAACTTTTCGTATGCCCAACATTGCCGACTCGACGCTGCATTCATCAACGATGATGCTGTTTGCCATATCATTAAGGCACTCTCCATAATCACCAACTTTGTTAGTTATTACAGATACTCCCAGAGCAAAAAGTTCCGGTATTTTATTAGGAAAATTAGCTCGTGTGACTCTGTTATCATATCTAAATAGTGCTAAGAAGTCAACAATATTATATAGCTTCATTAATTCGTCGTAAGGCAATTTACCGTGAATTACTAAACAATCGCTAAGTTTGCTTAAGACATCTTTTTTATCTTGCATGTATTCGCTCAGTTCATTTGATGACATGCCAGTTATGTGAAACTCTATCCGATTTTTTTCTTCATCATTTAACAGACTAACAGCTTCGAGAGCGATGTCGAGAGCATCTTTTTTACCAGGATTTCCCGGGTAGATTAATCTTATTTTATTGTCAGTTTTTTCGTTGATAGATAATGGGGTAATCTCATCAATGTCTGTAATAGCAGGCAGGTAAAGAATGTTGCATTTCTTTGCTGTGAAATGGTTTTGGATTAATTTGCTGATCGCAATAATATTCTTTGATAATGGGAAAATGAAATTAAAACAAAACGCCACATCAATGAAATTTAAATCGAAGATACCAAGCTTGTATTGAAACGGCATATACCATTCAACAACATCAAAACATACCGGTATTTTATGTTTAATGCGGATTCCAAGGAAAATTGGTAAAACGTAGAAGATGTTGGAAGAATAAATCATAATATTGCTAACATCGTATTTGCCGGATGTTATATGTTCGTTAAGCAGTCTGTATGTATTGAATCCAGAAAAGAAAAAATTAATCAACAAATTAATTATCTTCCGTTGCATTTTTCTTAGATTATAATATTGGAAATCTTCGATTTTATAAATACCGCTGGCAATATCCAGGTCAACTTCTCTATTTTGTCCCATTGCATATATTTGCACATTATATTCTATCTTCTTTAAAATTTTAGCAATATTTAAAACTCTTACAGCCCCGGCGTCACCATAAGGGAACTTTCGTTCTGTACAAATAAAAATTGTTTTCATTACTATATATTACCTTTTAAATCAGTTAATTTATTAATTTCTTCACTATAAGCTTTATAATCAAAATTATTTTCCGCGCAAATACGGGCATTAGTTTTCATGTTTGTTCTTTGTTCCCAATTCAAATGCAAAGCAGTTTCTACAGTTGAAGTGAAGGATTCTGCGGTACAATCAGATACAATTAAACCTTCTTCCATATTATGTATGTAATCATCTAAATCAGATGTTAAATTTAATATAACTGGTGTTGCAGTTGCCAGCCTTTCAATATAAAACCAGTGCTTGCACCCATTCCAATGATAATACATTCGTATCTGCAATGTTTAAACAGCTTAGCAAATGTATGCTGGGGTACTGCCCAGGCATCGCCTTCAGGATATTTACCGGTCGATATTATTAATACTTTTTTATCTTTCAGCATATAGTAATTGCTCGTGTTCCTTAATTTGTTCATCATTGAATCGGTATTTCATTACTTTTGCTGGGATACCACCGACAATTGAATATCTTGGTACATCTTTTGTTACTATTGATCCGGTTGCAACTACAGAACCTCTGCCAATTACAACACCTTTAAGAATTATTGCATTTGCACCAATCCAGACATCATCTTCAATAACAATATCTTTGTCATTCTCTGGCAGTTTCTCATCATTGGTGATATCTATCATATTGCGTCCGATGACATCTATCCGATGCGAACCGGTAATCATAAAAACGTGTGGACCGAACATGACATTGTTTCCAATAGTTATTTTTGCCAAAGCACACAAAAAGGTTGCATTTTTTCCGATTGCTACATGATTTCCAACAGATATATTATGATGAGTAAAAAAACATCCGGTATCAATTGTTACATTCTTGCCACATTTGTTAAGCATAGACTTTATGATGGGCATAACTATGAGTTTGTAAAACCCGCGATTTATAACATAATAAATTTTATAAATCATTCGTAATATTATTTTCATTTTATTACCAGCTTTTCGTATTCATCGAATATTTTATCCATGACTGTATCAAGTAAATACGATTTTTTTACTTTTTCTATATTCCAATCTGACATTGACTGCCTGAGATTACTATCTTCAGATTTGATAATTGCGTCTATAATTTGCTGGACATTGCCCACATCAATTAAATATCCACCTTTGTCCTCAATCATATCCGGGATTGCCCCAACTGCACTCGCTATTATTGGCAACCCGCAAGCCATTGCTTCTATAATCACATTTGGGAATCCTTCCGAATAGGTTGGGAATAGAAACAAATCTGCATTATTCAAATAATTGAAAACTTCATTTTTTTCAACTTCACCAATTAACTTTATATTATCAGGTAGTGCGATATTCCTGAACTCTTCAGTAATATGTCCTACAAGTATAAAATCTTTATCTGCAAGTTTTTTGGCAGCTTCAATAATTTCATAACAGCCTTTACTTTTCATAACATGTCCGACATAGATTATCTTTTTGATATTTGGATTCACAGTAAAGGTATTTTTTATGATGTTATTATCAATGAAGTTCGGCATGATGATACTGTCTATGCCGCTATCAGATTTTATATATTCTTTAGATACTGTATTAAGAGAAAAAATTCTATCAGTTTTCTCACATAGTTTTTTGAATATAAAACGCGCGAAATTTCCCTTTAGCATATATGTGACATCACATCGAAAATGAGAAACCAGCTTTATACCTTTTCTTTTTACCATTAATGCGCATAAATAATCCCGAAGCAGTCCTTTTGGTGAACATGCTGAATTTAAATGAACGATATCATATTTATTGCTGTTAATTTTTGTATTAAGATTCATTATAATTTTTATAAATCTCTTAATTTCATCAGTTATATTTATTTTTGTGTAGCTTTGGACTCTTTCACCTGATACAGCGATGTTAACAATGTCAACATTGTTTTCTTTTACTTTGTTCGATGCAAGATAAATCTTTGTCCAACTGGCGATACCGCCAGCAGGAGGAGGCAGTGGAGATATTAGTAAAACTTTCATTTAGCAGCCTTTAAAGATTTTCTTTATACCATTCAATTGCCAGTTCTATTCCTGTGTCAAAGTTATAATCAGGATCATATCCAAGCATTGATTTCGCCTTGGAAATATCAGCATTTGAATGTTTAATATCGCCTTCACGGTCGGGACCAAAATTAGGTTGAATATCTTTCCCTAAAATCTTGCATATCTTATTATATAAATCAATCAAATAAACTTGTCCGCCAAAGGCGATATTGAATATTTCTCCCGTGACATCTGATGGTGACAACAGGCCTTTCAGGTTTGCTTCGATTACATTTTCAATATAGGTAAAATCTCTGGATTGCATACCATCGCCGTTTATGATGGGGGATTCATTATTAAGTAATGTTTTTACAAATTTAGGTATAACAGCCGCATAATAACTGTTAGGGTCTTGTCTTCTGCCAAATACATTGAAATACCTGAATCCTATCGTTTCGAGACCATAAAGCAATGAATATATTTTGCCATATTCTTCATTAGTCTTTTTCGTTAATGCGTAAGGTGATAAAATATTCCCTTCGCATCCTTCTATTTTAGGCAGCGCAGGATGATCGCCATAAACAGAAGAACTTGATGCATAAACGAACTTCCTGACTTTATTTTGTCGGGCAGATTCCATCATATTTAGAGTGCCTCTAATATTGATTTCTTCATATAACAACGGCATTGCTATGCTGCGCGGTACGCTGCCCCAAGCAGCTTGGTGTGAGACATAATCAACATTTTCACAGGCTTTCATGCAAGTATCAAGGTCTCGAATGTCGCCATCTATAAGTTCGAAGTTTTCTTTTTCAATTAAATGTTCGATGTTATCTTTTTTGCCGGTTGAGAAATTATCCATACATCTAACAGAATAACCTAAATTAACAATAGCCTCGCAAATATTGGAACCAATAAAACCAGCACCACCAGTAATCAAAAATTTACTATTCTCAGGGAATTTCAAATGTTTATATGCCATAGTTATAATCTCCAATACTTATAGTCTTGAGTTTCTGCTTCTTTTCTATCTAAAATACCCTTGATATCAATTATAATTTTCTGGTTATTGTGGGATTTTTTGAAAAATCCATCAATCTGCGATAATGTCAGAGAGGAAAATTCCTGGTGAGCAACAGCCAATATAACTACGTCTAAATCAACCAATTCATCTGCATTATTAAATTTTAATCCATATTCATGCAAATCTCTATCAGCAACAGGGTCGTAAATCAGCGGATTGATACCATATTCTTTCAATTCATTAACGATATCTACCACCTTTGAATTACGGGTATCAGGGCAGTTTTCTTTAAATGTAAAACCTAAAATTGCAACTTTTGCATTTTTTACGGAGATATCTGCAACAATCAGTTTTTTGATAATATTTTCAACAACATATTTACCCATATCGTCATTGATTTTTCTCCCGGATAATATTATCTGTGAATGATAACCCAATTCCTCTGCTTTGTGAGTAAGATAATATGGGTCAACACCGATACAATGTCCTCCAACAAGACCCGGGCTAAATGGCAGGAAGTTCCATTTCGTTCCCGCGGCTTTAAGAACTGATTTTGTATCTATTCCCATTTTATTGAATATTATAGATAGTTCATTCATGAAAGCAATATTTATATCTCTTTGTGAGTTTTCAATTACTTTAGCGGCTTCTGCCACTTTAATACTTTCAGCCCGATAAACGCCTGCTTCAATGATAATCTCGTAAACTTTAGCAATATTTTCTAAAGATTCTTCATCCATACCAGAAACAACTTTGACGATTTTCTCAAGCCGATGAACTTTATCACCAGGATTTATTCTTTCCGGTGAATATCCCACTTTGAAATCGACACCACATATTAGACCGGATTCTTCTTCTAAAATCGGTACACAAATTTCTTCTGTTACCCCGGGATAAACTGTAGATTCAAAAACGACTATTGACCCTTTGGTAAGATATTTACCAACGGTTTTACTGGCACTTATTACTGGTCTTAAATCTGGCGATTTATCTGAATTAATAGGAGTAGGAACTGCAACAATATGAAATTTTGCATCTTGCAGGTATTTTCCTTCAGAAGTAAAGAAAATGGAAGTTTTTTTAATTTCTTCGTCTCCAACTTCTTTTGTTATATCAAAGCCATTCGCATATTGTTCAATTTTTGATGCAGAAATATCAAAGCCAATTACATCAACTTTCTTTGCAAAAGCAACTGCAAGTGGAATTCCAACATATCCCAACCCGATAACAGCTATTTTTTCATCTTTATTTATAATTTGTTCGTATAACAACATTGTGCTCCCTTTATATTATCAATTCCGCCACAATAGAGTGGGGGAGTCTAATCTTTAAAATAAAAAATCACAGTCCCACACATCAACTCCGCTGTCTTGAAAGACATTATAAAGTCTTTTTTGAAGGTCTTGTTTTGAGATGTTCTTTTTTAATATAACTTGTAAAAATCCACCGCCACCAGCACCAGCAATAAATTTCCCATCTATCATATCTTCAACAGACATGAATATTTGGTCAATACAGGTATTTGTACAGCCGTTATCTAATTGCTTTGATAATTCCCAATGTTCGTTAAGTAATTGGGCAAAATTATCGACATTATCTTTTTCAAGTTCAAATTTCATTAATGCGGCAACACGCTGGATTTTATCTAAGATTTCAATCGAATTTGGATTTGATGCGATATATCTTCCCATAACTTCTCGTAAAAGATTTCTGGCGAGACGTCTTTGTCCGGTGTAGATTAATGCAAATCGGTTTTGTAATTCTTGTTTTGTCTTATCGCTTAATTCAATTTTCTCAACTTGGATATTTTGGGTTATTCCTTTAGTAGTGGTGATGAATTTAAAACCATTAACAAGTCCGCCTACCTGGTCTTGCCATCCGCCACCGGTACTCATTATTTGTTCCATACATAAAACTCTGGAGTAAAGTTCATTGTCAGTGATTTGGACATTAAATAATTCATAAAGACCTTTGACGCATGCGCCTGCTAAAATACTGCTGGTGCCAAGACCTGATCCTCTGGGGACACCTATAACTTGTGTTGAAATATAAATGCCGCCAGTTAAGTTTTCAAGTATTGTTTCTAATAGAATATTTTTAGTTTTAGGTATAATTCCACAAGCAATTAATGCTGCTTTATGCAGTGCAAATGGATCAAACGGGTTGTTGCAATCTTGGATTTCACGTGTTGTATTTACAACAGTAAAAGCGCCGGAATCTGCACATTCAAACTCTACATGAAGAGCGTCTAATCTTTTCAGGGTAACCACGACTGGAAGTTTGCCATTGAGTAATAAAGCGGCATTTAAAACTGAACCGCCATTTTCATTACAATATGGCGGGGTATCTGACCATCCGCCACCAAGATTTACTCTTACAGGAAGTTCGACATTTACGATATTTTTAGCTATTTTAAAACTTTTATTATACTTTAAACCATTAGTTACATTTTCAAATATTGTTTTTTGTAAAGTTTTAAAACATTTTTTTTCAAGGAGTTCTTTTTGAATGCCGATCTTTGATAGATAATAATAGATTCTGATTTTAATATCCAAATCATATTTGTTAGCAGAATTCATTAGAATATTAAGTTGATTCCGAGAAATACCATTTTTGCCAAAGACTTTTAAGGCATCATCAACAAATACTTTATTCTTTATATTTATAATAAAGTTGTGTATTCGTATTTCATCATCAAGTTGTTTTTGCCAATTCAAAATATAATTAGTATCAGCATTATTGAAACTTTGGCACAAACTCATCTTTTCGCCATCATTAGCAATTAGCGCTTGTTCCATGGTATCACATGCTGGATAAATCTTTGCGTTCCAGTAATCATTTTCTTTGGGATTACAATCTGTAGCATACTTTCTTACAACAAACCTGCCGTCCTTAAGTTTTAATCCATGTATAACTGTATTATCAGGAATAACAGCGTCTGCGAGCTTAATATTTGATATAACACAGTTATTACCTATTGTTGTGTTGCCTAAAATATAACTGTCTTCTATATAACTGTTTTGTCCTATCACTGAAGTAGATTCTACGAAGCTGTTATTAGATGAGAAAACAGCGGTATTGTCTATGTTAGTTGCTACTTTTTTGGTCCAATCTAAAAATTCATAGTTTGATATATTTGTTGTGACAAGATTTAAAAGTTCGGATGTTGTTCCAAAATGGATAAATTCAGCAGGGGATAAGCAAAGCATTTTTAATTTAAAATTATTTAATATTTCCCATAGCTTTGTTCTGCATTCTTTTAATTCATTTGTAAAATCACCTTCTGGTTTTTCATTATAATATTGTTCCAAAGTTGATTCTTGTGCTAATGGGTAAAGAAAATCGCCGTAAAAACTGAGCCTGACGTTATCATTAACGAATTTACTAAAATCTTCCGGTGTTTTTATCAAACTGTAAAGAGAATCCATAATATTACTATCCATTAAAACGGCGCCGGTATCTAAATCAACATTTTGCTGTTCATTAACCGCACCAATTGCAATTAATTCTTCGATAGATATTTTATGAAGAAATCTTTTCACATTACCTTTGCCATCATTTAAAAATACACCATGGTTTTGCCCTGTTTCAATATTTTCTTTGATAGAAATAGCAGCAGCACCTTCAAATTGAAAGTCAATTTGAACTGGATTAAATAGAAGTAAAACATCGCCAGATAAAACAAGCATCCCGTCTTTTATTCTACCAGGCACACCACTCATTGCGATGATAAATTCGTCAAAGAGGGTAGAACGTCTGCCATCAGGGAGTTGACGCGGTACCGGTGAGAATAATTTTCCGCATGCAGAATATTGTGGAACCCGTTTACTGTCACCACCCGAATGAATAACGAGGATTCTTTTATTTTTGAAATCTCCGGCGTGTTCTTTCACATACTTAATAGCATTAAGGGTTGCACCGCCAGACCCTACACGTTTTTCACCAGGATCTGGCAGGACGTAATAATGAATAGATTTAGGTAACTGTCCATCATCAAGCCTTTGGTTTATTTGAAGCCGGTAAGACTCAGCCTGTTCCTCATTGGAAGCAGTCAAAATAATGTAGTTCCATTTAATTATGTTGTTTTTAACCAAACTATTTTCATAATCAAGCCATGAATCTAAATAGCTTTGTCTTAAAAACAGGTTTTTAATTTTATGTTCCTGCATTATTTCACCAGTTTTTCATAATTTAAATGAAAAATCCTTTAACTGAGTTGATGATGGTAGATAAATCATCCTCAGATACTAATGGATGAACAGGAAGTGATAATACAGTTTTTGTTAATTGATGTGCTATTGGCAGGTTATCTGTATTGTAACCTAAATCTTTATAATATGGCTGATCAGGAATTGTAGTAGGATAATGAACTGCGGTACCAACACCTTTTGATTCTAAATGTGTTGTTAATGCATCTCTTTGTTCGCATTCAATCACATATTGATGATAAACATGTTCGCAACCCTGGCGGACAACTGGTACTTTTAATCCGGGAATATCTTTTAATGCATTTGATAGTTTGTTCCCGTTATATCGTCTTTGTTCATTCCACTTTGGCAATCTCTGTAATTGTACAAGTCCGATTGCGGCAGCAATAGATGTCATACGATAATTAAATCCGAGATGAGTATGATGATATCTAACAGGGGCACCATGATTACAATGCAGTTTTGCTAATTCAACAAGCTTCTGGTTGCTGCCAGTTATCATGCCGCCTTCGCCGGTTCCCATGTTTTTAGTGGGGTAAAAACTGAAGATACCAAGATCGCCAATTGCACCTACGGGAACGTCGTTTTCTGTCGCGCCATGCGCTTGAGCGCAATCCTCAATTACAACAGCACCATAATGATGCGCAATTTCAACTATTTCATGTATTTCACATGCCTGTCCATAAAGATGAACTGGTATTACAGCCTTAATATCTGGATCAGATTCAAATGCTTTTTTTACACCTTCTGCTGTAATCATGAAAGTATCTGGGTCTACATCAATGAAAAGAGGTTTGAATCCAGAATACAAAATACTATTGCCAGTTGCAATAAAAGAAAATGGAGTAGTAAGAATTTTACTACCGCGTGGTGCATCTAAAACTGATGTAGCAGCACAAAGACCAGCGGTTCCTGATGAACAGGCAACATTGAATTCTGATTTACAAAATTCACCAAAAGCTTTTTCAAATTCTACAACTTTTGGACCGGCAGCCAGCATGCCAGACTTAATTACTGCCGCGACTGCACTTTCTTCTTCAGGACCGATGTAAGGTTTTGCTACTGGAATCATTGATGTGTTCCTTTTGAAATATATTGTATTTTATTGGCTAACTTTAATGCTTCGAGACCTTCTTCAGCTCCAGCAGCATTATTCAAGCCATTACTTATTGAATTAACAAACTCTGATATTTCTGTTTGCAATGCATCATTATTCGATGCAGAGAACTTTTCTACCTGCAAAGATATAGGAATAGCAGTTATTTTATCCACAATAGATGAACTTTTCATAGTTGTAATGGTTATTTCACGTGTATTTAAATCAGCATCATATTGTTTATCTACAGTATAGGCTCTTATTTTACGAAATCTTTCCTGACTGATACCGCTTGCTGTAAATGAGCATAATATACCATTATTCATAATAACAGAAGCACGCGCATAATCAATTATATTGTGTGTGTTCTTTCCACAAATACCGGCGGCTTGAACATTAATTCCAGTGCTGTTAGTCAATGCTAAAGCAAGATCAATATCATGAATCATTAAATCAAGTATTATGTCTGCGGATTTATCTCTACCTAATGATGTCGCCAGCCTTTGAAAATCCAATGCAATGATATGTTCATTTATTAGTAGTTGTTTTAAAAGCTGAAATGCCGGGTTAAATCTTTCAATATGTGCAATCATTAGTATACATTTACTTTTCTTAGCATATTCAGTAAGTTCCTGGGCTTTATTAACATCTACATCAATTGGTTTTTCTAATAGGACATGGCAATTATTTTTCAGACATTGCATGGCGATTTCGGCATGTGTAAAAGCGGGTGTAACGATAATTACTGCATCAGAACATGCGCATAATTCATCAATACTGCTGCTGGCTGTAATTCCAAATTGATCCGCAGCTTTCTGTGCTCGCACATTATCAACATCATATATTGATGATACTTCAACTCCTTGCGTTCTTTTTGCTACACGCAAGTGATTTGTTCCCATTACACCTGTTCCAATAATGCCAATTTTCATATTAATATCTTCTTTTTATTATGATGTAAATCGTTAAATGATGATGTTGCATTTTTATTTTTGAAATTGAGGATGGTATCGAAAGAACAGTTGTTTTTTATTAATTTGAGTAAATATTCCGCTAAGTTGCTGCCGAATAATCCGGAGCCACCTTTTACCAGGACAAAATCAGGCATTTGTTAGTATTATCCTTTCTTCGCGGAATAGTATTATAATTTGCTTATTTATTATACAAAATTTAGCCGTCATTTAGCAAAAGTGGTAAAGATTGCCTCGTACATGATAAAATTATGCAATGTTCAAATACTTAATTTTTATATTGCTAATTTTCAACATTTTTATGTGTTATGCTTTTCATTCACCATATAATGGAAAGTCAGTCACAGTATTAAATGATAAATGGTTAATGGGAGATAAAGTTGTTGCCTTACCACTGCGTATTCATGACAGAGTAAAAAACATTGAAATAAAAAAAAGTATTAAATTCCCTGATAAAACACGAAGAGATGATTTTGATTATAAAATTGTTTTTGATGGCATAGTAGGGGATGCCGTCATTAAATTAGACGAAAACACATTAATAAATAAAAAAATGAATGGAATCCCTGTCGAATTTACTGTAAATGATTCTATTGGTATAGAACATGAATTAAAATTATCAATAAAAGCAACTGATGATTATCAACATGGCACGTGTGGATTAGCAAATGTTTGGATCGAAAAGGTACCCCAAATACATATAGATAGTGTTAATTATGGATTTCATCCAGGAGATAAATCTATTAAAGTCATCTATTCAGTATCCGGCAATAAAGATAACTTGCCGATTAATGCGAGGGTTTCTTTCTCTTCCCGTGGGGCACAAACTTTTGGATATTCATCACTACTGCCAGTTAAATGCGTTGATGGCAAAGCTATTGTTGAACAATATATTAACAAAATCAGGGCAATAGAACCTTGGAATATTCTTAGTAAAGGTCGGTGCCGAATTAAAGTCACACTATTATCAGGGACACGGGAAATAGATGATTTTGAAATATTCGCAGATACATTTAATATAGGTATTGAATCGAATAAACTAAAAATAAATAATATAAAAAATATTTTACAAGGCATAAAATTACCTGGTGGAATGCCGGTGTATAACGAAAACAATAAAAATGAAATAAGTAAACTAAAAAAAATTGGGTTTAATACATTGATATCTGACAAAATGCCATTTGTATCTGATTTTGCGGATGAAATATATCAAAATAATATGCTGGCAATATCATATATAGACCCTGATTCATCTGAAGAATATGTAAAATATTCAAGTCAATTAGTATCTATTGGTGGATGGTATTGTGTTTCTCCTGATGCAAAAAGTGCTGTTGAAAAAATTCGCAAATATGATAAATCGAGATTCATTATCGTAAAAAATGATCTTAATTTGTTGTTTTACCTGCCTGATAATAATGATAATGGAATTTTAGTGTCAGATCTTGATATAAATGATATTAATTGGCAAAGTCAATTAAGTAAAACAGAACATTTTACTAAATCAGTATTAGTAACTGATATCGCGTTTCAGGGAGATAATTCAGCATTAGCAAATGAATTGAGAAATATAATATCAAAGTTGCGATCAACAGATAATGTAATGGGCTACTTCCTATCATTGTCTGATTCGCCTTTTACAAACTCATCAGGTGACCCATCTGAATTATATACGGCTTTAGTTTCAAATACTGCTAAGATATTAATATCAGCAGATTTTAAAGCGATTGTTTTTAATAATGATTCTATATTGCCCACTGTAAAAATTATTATGGATTTACCTGATAAAGATGAAAAGAGAGAAGCTGTTTTTACTTTAATTCGTGTTATCGATAAACCAGATGGTACTAATGAAATTGATAAAATTGATGATTTTATTTTCGGTGCAGGTTCTATTCGCGATATCAGCAATCTGTTTTCAAAGTTTTCTGCACAAGTTCCAGGTGAATATGCTATTCATTATGCATTAGCTAATGAAAAAGGTGTAGTTTCAAATTGTTCAATAAATTTCACCTCTATAAATCAAGAGAAAAAATGATATGAAAACGATATTATTTATTAGCCATACAAGTAATATTAGTGGTGCTGAACGAAGCCTTTTAGAAATTTTATCTTGTATAGATAAAAATAAATGGAAACCAATAGTTATCGCTCCTACTGGTTTGCTGCATGAAGAAATTATTAAGTTGGGAATTGATTTTATTGCAATTAAATTACCGGTTATCAATAAACCTAAAACCATATTTGAAAGTGTAAAACTTGCATGGAAATTAGAGAGCAGCAGGTGTAAAATATCGACGATAATAAATAAAGTATCTCCTGACGTAATACATGCAAATACTACTCGTGCGATGATGCTAACTCCAAGAACGAGTATTCCAGTAATATGGCATCTTCGCGATTTTGCATTGCCAGGATTCATTACTCATATTTTGTATTCTCAGGCAAATAGAATAGCGGTAATTTCCGATTATATTGAAAATGAGTTTATTAGAACTGTTCACGTAAATAGCAATAAATTTTTCTATTTGCCTCCTTCTGTGAACACCGATATTTTTATACCGGGAACAAATAATAATTTTCGCATAAAACATGCATTGCCATCAGATGTACCATTAATTGGCATGGTTGCACAATTTGTTGACTGGAAAAGACATGATTTATTTCTCGATGCATTAGAATCAATATCTTCAAAGCCATGGCATGCAGTATTGGCTGGTGCTACTTTCAATTCATCAAATGAATATATTAATTCGATAACCAGCAGATTAGAAGTTCCACCATTGCGTGGCAGGATATCAGTAATTGATTGGGTTGATGATTGCCCGGAAATGTATCAGGCGTTAGATGTTTCTGTTCTTACATCAAAAAACGAACCATTTGGAAGAGTAATAATTGAATCTATGGCTTGTGGAATTCCGGTAGTATCTGTTGATGAAGGTGGACCGAGAGAAATTATACGAAAGGGTGATACTGGTATTTTAGTGGAACCTAAATCTGCCGCAATCGCTGCTGCAATATCATATTTGTTGGAAAATAAAGAAAAAAGTAGCAAGATTGCGACTGCAGCAAGGCAGTATGTCATGGATAATTATAATCATGATGCAATGAGAGAGCGATTAGATATTATTTATTCTGATTTAATTTCTTCCGGGTAATATTACCTTCATTATCAACGATTGCATTTATTGATAATTCTGTTAAATGTTTGTAAACCTGTTGTTTTGGCATCTCTTTTTTAATTAGAGTTGGTATTTTATTTGCTAATAACAAAGGAATGACTTTCGTTTCTATAATCTTATTTTTATCGATATTCAATTGAATCATCATAGATGGGCGAGTAGAACATGAAAATATAAAATTCCCCATGCTATATGATATCAATTTTCCTTTATACCATTCAAAACCTTGTATCACATGCGGATGAGTTCCTATAACTATATCAGCACCAGCGTCAATTAATTGATGAGCTAATTTTTGTTGTATTTTATTCGGTTTATCAGCTTTCTCTTCACCCCAATGAAGGTATGCGATAATGAAATAATCTTTGTTTTTTCTGGCTGTTTTGATATCAGTAATTAATTTTTCAGGACAATAAGCTGTTAATAATCCGGGATGGTCTTTAGTTGCATTCCAACTGGAATTGGGTATAACACGACTTGCTGCAAAAAAAATAACATTAGTATCATTAAATTTCATTAATGGCGCAACATTTTTAGTTTTATTTATTCCGCCGCCAGCAGATATGATTTTATTTGATTTAAGATTATTAAGCGTATCAATGAAAGCATCTCTGCCAAAATCAAGTGAATGATTATTGGCAACTGATACTGCGTCAATTCCATTATCATGCAATATCTTAGCGATAGCTGGTTTTGCACAGAAGGTGAATTGTTTGTTTTCCATTGCTTTGCCACGGCTTGATATTGGACATTCAATATTTGCTATAGTTAAATCGTCATTTTTTAAAATGGTATGAACTGATTGGAAAACTTTATTGCTGTTTTTTTTATCAATAGGAATTGCAGACGCATTTAAGTCACCTGCAAAAGTTATTAATACATTTGCGAATACTAAATAGTTAAGTAAATAAATTACGAGACAACAAAATAATTTCATTGATTTGCCGTAAAATCTTCGATTTCTTCTCTGGTAGGTATAGCGGGTTGGGCACCAATGCGAGTAACAGAAATTGCTGACGCTGCATTCGCAAATTTAACAGCATCAGTTAATCGCTTACCTTCTGTTATTGCTACAGATAACGCACCACAAAAAGTATCACCGGCAGCAGTAGTATCTACTGGTTTTACCAGGAATGCTGGGATTGTCATTGTAAGGCCTGATTTATCAGAGATATATGCGCCGACTGCACCAAGGGTAATAATAACGAATTGCAGGCCTTGAGAGAGCAAATATGAAGCAGCAGCCGCTACTCCAGGCATGTCATTTACATCGATATCGGTTAATGCAGTTGCTTCTGTTTCATTTACTATGAGTCCGGTAATTTTATTGTCGATATTAATTTTGAAGTCGCGAATAGGAGCATAATTCATTATTACAGGAATATTTGACTCTTTGGCAATATTTAAAACCTTCTTTGTTGTCTCTTCCGGTATCTCCATTTGTATTACAATTATATCTGATGATTTTATTGAATTGCTGCATAAATTAATATGATCTGGAGTGAGTAAATTATTTGCTCCAGGAGCCACTCCTATACAATTTTCACCGTCATCAGATATAAAAATCAGTGCTGTACCAGTAGGAGTATTTTGTGCTGTTTGAATATAATCAATATTCATTTGTGTTTGTTTAAAATGTTCTTTTAATTCAATACCATAATTATCATCACCAACGCAAGTAATAAAAGTAACTAGACCACCTGCTCGTGCAGCTGCAACAGCCTGGTTTGCCCCTTTGCCGCCAAATGTTTGCATAAAGCTGCCATCGCAAACAGTCTCGCCAGGAACAGGCAAATGATTAAGTTTTAATATTAAGTCAATATTGCTGCTGCCGATAACAGTTATTTTCTTGTTCATAATAATATCCTCAGAAAAATCCCTTTCATATCGTAGCTTAGATATGGAAGGCATAAAGTAAATTAATTAACCTAATGCCTGGTCGATATCTGATAAAATATCATTAATATCTTCTATTCCAACTGACAAACGAATGAAATCAGGTGTTACACCACAAGCTATTAATTCTTCTTCTGACAATTGCTGGTGTGTTGTACTGGCAGGATGAATAATTAATGTTTTTGCGTCTCCAATATTTGCCAGATGAGAACATAATTTTACCTTGCGAATGAAATTGCTGCCTGCTGTTTTACCACCTTTTACACCAAAACCTATCATTCCGCTATAGCCATTAGTAAAATACTTTTGCGCCAGGTTATGAGTTTCATGAGAAGCTAACCCGGGATAGTTAACCCAACTTACTCTTTCATCTGTTGACAGGAATTCTGCTACTGCCATGGCATTTTCACTATGTCTTTGCATTCGAAGATGCAGAGTTTCAATACCTTGCAAGATTAGGAAAGAATTAAAAGGAGAGATAGCAGGACCCATGTCGCGTAATCCGCAAAGCCTTGCTTTTACTATGAATGCAATACGCCGCATTTCGTCTGGCAATTCACACCAGATCATATCGTGATAACTTGCGTCTGGTGTTGTAAAGCCCGGAAAATTGCCGCATCCCCAGTCGAATGCGCCAGAGTCAACGATAACACCTGCAATAGATGTGCCATGACCGCCTAAATATTTTGTCGCGGAATGAATGACAATATCTGCTCCCCAATCTAATGGACGACAGTGATATGGCGACGCCATGGTATTATCGATAATTAATGGTATATCATTATCATGAGCAATTGCGGCAACTTCTGCAATTGGAAACACGTCTAATTGTGGGTTGCCGATTGTTTCTCCATAAATAGCCTTTGTTTTACTATCAATCGCGGCTTGCATAGCATCAAAATCATTGGATTTTACGATTCTGGCTTCTATACCAAATTTTTTCAGAGTATGCACAAATAAAGTGTATGACCCGCCATATAATGATGATGAGCAAACGAAATTGTCACCTGTATTGCATAAGTTAGTGATTGCAATTAATTCTGCGCTCTGTCCTGATGCAACTGCAAGGCCAGCCGCGCCATTTTCCAGCATAGCCACACGTTTTTCCAATACATCGGTAGTTGGATTCATTAAGCGGGTATAAATGTTACCGGATTCTTCAAGAGCGAATAAAGCTGCTGCATGTTCAGGACTATCGAATACAAATGAAGAGGTTTGATAAATAGGTACTGCTCGAGAATGTGAACATTTATCAACTTCATGACCGCCATGAAGTGCAATGGTATTAAATTTATACTGTCTGTCAGTCATAATATTACACTACTCCTATCAGGAAAGATGATTAATTGTGGTTGAAAATTTCAATAATGTCAAGAAATATTAACTGGTTATGCAGGTAATTGTATTCCCACTATATAGGAAGACAAATAAAGTCTATATTGCCTGTTAGTATCGAGTAATTATTATGGTAGCATGGATTTTATGTAAAAGAAAAGCGGCTGTGATAATAGCCGCCTAAGTTTTATTCTGGTTGAGCCTGACCTTTCAGGCAAATTACTATATATCGATTCGGTTCCTCTCCCAGACTGTATGTTTCTAATTCCGGGAACTCCTTCACTGCCATGTGGACAAGTCTTCTATCTCTTGCGTTCATTGATTCAAGAGGTGCTTCTTCGCTGCTTTCTATCACTTCCCGCGCAATTTCCCGGGCACCTTCCATCATTCTTTCTGCATGTTTTTCACGATATCCCTCTGCATCAATATGGATATGTTTTCCGTATTGGCGCATTTTATGATGGGTTATCTGTTTAACAAGCAATTCGATGGCATCAAGTGTTTGACCACCTTTTCCAATCAATATACCGCAAGGACGTTCACTGGTTATTGTTATAGCGATTTCAGTATCATTTTCTTTGATAGCAATATCGGCGGGAAATTCCATCTCTGTTAAAATATTAGTTAAAACTTGACTGGCAATTTCTGCTTCCATTGAAAGGTTATTAAGTTCTGACATATTATTTGCCTCCTTTTCGGCGTATTTCACGTGAAGATTTGCTTACGGGTTTATTATTTGCAGGCGGCAGCACTTCTATAGTGCTATTACCAGCGGCAGCTGCTTGTGTTTTTTTCATAAATATTACCTGATGGACTGTATTAAGTATATTCAGGAATAACCAGTAAAGTACGAATGCTGATGCAATAGTACCCAGGAAGAAAAAGAACATAATTGGCATCATAATAGCCATCTGTTTTTGCATCGCTTTCTGTTGCGGGTCTACAGATGGTGACGGGGTAAGTACCTGCGCTGCATACATGCTCAATGCATATAGAATCAGTAACGGCATATTCGGGAGAGCTAAACTATCTATCCATAAGAAATGCGAGCCATTGAATTGATAAGCATAAACATTAACAGCTTGCCATACTACGATAAGAATTGGGAACTGAATTAACATGGGAAGACATCCGCTTGCCACGTTAACTTTATGTTCCTTCATTATACGCATGGTCTCTTCTGATTGTTTTACCTTGTCATCTTTATATTTTTCCTGTACTTCTTTCAGGAAAGGTTGAATTCGCTGCATATCCTGCATGTTTTTATTAGACTTATTAGTAAGCGGTAAGGTAATAACTTTGACAGATACTGCAATGAATAATAATGCAAGGACAGATGCCCATTCTGGAGAAAGTGTCTTACAGAATTTTACTAATCCATCCATTGCATTATATTTTATAGCATCAAATCCGCCTTCTGATTTATACAATTCATCTAATTTCTTGTCAGCAGCAAGCACTGCCATTACAGGATATAGAGTAGGGGATGTTGAAGGTGTTTCCTTAAACTTGCGGGAAGGATTGGGTTCTAATTGTACATTTCCAACACTGCCTGCTAATTCGTTGTTTTCACGTACTAATACATCATAATAAGTCGGTGCTGCAAGAAGTTGACCACTTTGAATACCGGCGGTACGCACAAGAGCTAAGGTGGATTTCGCCATTTTAACAGCATCATCAACAGGTCCGGTTTTTTTGTTAGCCTCTAAAATTGCAAGCCTATAATTAGCTTGCAAAGTATATGGTGTTTGCATACTTGCAGCTTTTTTATAATTATCAAACGCTAACCTGAATATTTGAACATTTTTCGCGCCTTCGCCTGCCTCAGCTATTACCTTGGTAGTTTCCTGAGAATAAGCAAGTAAGTAAAGGTCTCTTGCTTTTAAGATTAAGTCGCTTGGTTCTTTAGATAATTCAAGTTCATCTAACTTAGAATCTAAACCTTGTTCATATTTAATTCGCTCATCTTTTGACATTGCCTCAATCTTGGTCATATCTTTGCCCAAAGTATTAAGGTCTGCTGGATTGAGCGATGCTACCTGGCCACCACATCCTGATAAACCGAGTATTAACAAAAATATTGTCGCTATCGGCAATAGTCGTGTGAATATTTTATTTTTCACTATCATTTTCCTGTAAAGTTTCGGTTCCCGGTACCGGGTCATAACCTCCGGGATTCCATGGGTTACATCTACAAATTCGTAGAAATCCCATCCAGGTTCCTTTAAAGAACCCGTATTTTATTACGGCTTGCGCAGTATATTCAGAACAAGTCGGGGTATGCCGGCATGTTGGCGGTGTATAAACGGAGATTCTTTTTTGATAAAATCTAATTGCCATTAACGCTATTTTAGCTAATAACGACAAACGTTGTTCTGTCAATTTTCTTTACCGTCTATCACATGCAGTTCAGTTAATAATTTAAGAAACGATTCTGACAATTCTGTTGATTTTGCTTCATTGACATTTCTTGGCAATACAAGAATATCCCAATTGCCAATTAATTTTTCTTTTATATTTCTGAATGCTGCCCGCACGATTCTTTTAAATCGATTTCTGGCTACTGCATTGCCGTATTTTTTGCTTACAATGATACCAATCCGCAAGCCGTTTTCACCAGGGATAACGCGCAATTGTACTAATGTATCATATCTGCGACGCCCCTGCGTATGAACCCGGCTGAAATCAGCACGGTTGCGCAGGGGCGTATAAAAAGATGGGCACATTATACTGTAAGGCGTTTGCGGCCTTTTGAACGGCGGCGACTGAGTACGTGCCGGCCATCAAGTGTGCTCATTCGTTTGCGAAAACCATGGACGCGTGCTCGACGGCGACGCTTTGGTTGCCAAGTGCGTTTCATCTTATCTCCTCCTCAGGATTGTCAAAGGCTTCAAACCTGTGAATTATAGCGATTTTAGCCTGTTATCCGCAATAGCGGATTATTACTTGCAAATAAAAACCTCCCGAATCAAACGCGGGAGGCAAATTGGTGAGCGCTATAGGGATCGCACCTATGACCTCTTCGATGTCAACGAAGTGTTCTACTACTGAACTAAGCGCCCAATACCTTGCGAAGTAAATTATATGAATTCTTGGCTATAAGTGTCAACAGGCGAAAGGGCAAATTACATTCTATAATTTATGTTCAGTGATAAATTCTTCATAATCCGCCAGCATAGCCTTCAATAAATCCGGTGTATTTATCCCATACGGGCATTTGCTGCGGCAATTATCGCAATGGGTGCAGTCGTTGATACGCCGCATATTTTCCTGCCATTGTGGCGAAAGGAACTGCTGGTATGGCATTCTTCGCAATAATAAAGACATTCTTGCCGCCATGGGAATAGGAATACCGGCGGGGCAGGGAAGGCAATAACCGCAAGCACGGCAGAAATTACCCATAAGTTCTGTCTTATCTGCTTCGATTATTTTTAATAAATCTTCTGTAAGCTGAATATTATCTTTGTCGCACCGTAGCAGTTCTTCCAGTTCATGCATTCTCTGGATTCCCCATATAGGGACAACATTATCATATTGGCGAAGATGGGCAAAACTGGCGGGAAGGTTTGTTATCAGTCCGCCACTCATCGGCTTCATGAGAATTAGACCTACATCATTCTTCTTGCATTCTGACGCAAGTTCCCAATCTTTTTCATCGGAAAGATAATTCAGCGGGAATTGCACAGTGTCATATAAACCGCTGTTAGCAGCGGCAACCACTAATCCTCTGCTATGCTGAGTAATTCCGATATGCCTGATGATTCCTTTTTGTTTCGCTTCCAGCATTGCAGCGTATGAAGACTCCGGGTCATTGGGATCTGGCAATTTGGCGGGATTATGCAATTGCCAGATGTCTATATAATCAGTTTGAAGATTTGCAAGGCTTGTTTGCAGGTCGCGCAGTGCACCGGCTTTATCAGTTGCTCCGGTTTTTGTCGCAATAATAATTTTATCGCGTTTGCCTGCCATGGCAGTACCAAGTTTATCTTCACTGTCAGAATATGCCCGCGCGGTATCATAAAAGTTTATTCCGCCGTCAAATGCGGCATTTAATATTCGCACAGCTTCGGATTTTTCGGTGCGTTGAATGGGCAATACACCAAATGCAGTACGGGTAACATATAATTCAGTTTTTCCAAGTCTAACTTTTTCCACTTATTTAACCTGTATTCGTAATGTTTTTATTTCAAATGGACGGAAATGCAAGGTTATATTATTGTCTATTATTTGCATTTCGGCATCTATTTCTTCCAGCATATTCGTTGTGAATATTGCTTTAACTGGCAAATTAATCTTTAAGATACAACTGGTATTCATCCGCATTGATTCATATAACCGTAATACGATGTCTCCACTGGCATCTTCAGCAGGTTTGATAGATTCTATAATGATATTATCTGAATCAGTATTGAAAATTGATTTTTCGCTAGTAGCACCGGATACTGACATTACCGGGATGTTTAATTCATACCCGCGTTGTATCAGGTTTGAATCAGCAAAAGAGCCAGTCCAAACATAGAAAGCGTATTTAAATTGCTGTATACCGATATCGCACGTTCTATCAGGACATGCTGGTGCGCGCATTAAAGTCAAACTAATCTTATTTTTTAATACATTAACGCCGTATTTGCAATCATTAAGCACTGCAAAACCGTGATTGTTTTCGACCAGTGCTGTCCATTTATGATTAGATACTTCAAATCTATCTTCATCTAATTGATTTGAATAATGATTAGGACGGGCAATATGTCCAAATTGGATTTCATGCAGGGATTCGTTTGCATGTATATTCACCGGGAAAGCTACTTTTAATAATTTATGCTTTTCTTTCCAATCAACATTGGCGCTGAATTCAATCTCACGACTATTATGTCGAAGCATAATATCAAGTGTTATGAGTGATTTATTCAACATTTTTGTAATTTGCAATACACCTGCTAATGCTCCAGATGATATTACTTTTATTTTAGCATCAGATGTCAGTTGCAACTGGTTTAGCATGTATGTATGATTAATATCCCATGCTTCATAAGCATTCGCTACATCTTTAAACATTTCGAATGAATTGCACGGACCGGCAGCAAATTCAAATTGATTTTCTTTATCAAATATCGAAGTAATCTCACCAGATTCATTAAATATAACCTTTATCAAATTGTTTTCAAGCAGTTTTTCTGTGGCTGTTACTTTCGATGCAGTTTCAGGTGAACTATCAGCTTTATTAATTGTTGTCCATCCGCAAGATGGCACCGCTACTTCTGCAAATAGTTCTTCTTCAATTATTTGAGTATCAAGTGGTTTGCCATTTATATCAGATGCACCAGCATAATCATTCGGTAATGGTATTAATGCATTTCTGTTCCAATTCAATGAATTAAAAATTGTTATAGCATCAGTATCATTCGTAAAAGTCGCTATAGCTTGTGATGCTATCTCTTCTGCTGTGTTAATTACTTCAGCATAATCAGCCTCTGCTTCTTCGTAGACACGCTGAATTGAAGAACCTGGGATTATATCATGGAATTGATTTAATAATACCTTTTTCCAAGCAGCATCAATAATCGAATATGGGTATGAGTATTCATTATCACCAGCAGCTAAAATTCCCCAAATTTCTGCTTCACGCAGTGCATATTCGCTTTTACGATTACCGAGTTTTGTTTTTGCCTGGGTTGTTAATGTTCCACGATGGACTTGATAATATAATTCTCCAACATAACGAGCATCTGGATATCCGCGTTTCTCTAAATCGAGGAAGTAGTCCATTAGAGTACCATATTGCACTTTCGGCAATCCTTCCAGATTTTTTGAACGTTTTATATATTCAAGATGGTCGCGGGTTGCGCCGCCGCCGCCGTCGCCATGTCCAAATGGAAATAACTTGGTAGATAAACCGATTTTTTGTCTTCTTTCCCGCCATCTATCATTTATAGCATGAGGGTATGTTGCAGAATTATAGTCATAATGCATTCCGACTAATATTTCAGAACCATCTATTCCTTCCCAGGTAAATGTTGTATATGGGAATGGGTGTCCACCTTCATAATTGCAATATATTTTCTGAGTGCTGAAATATTTAATCCCGCATCCTCGCATTATCTGCGGCAATGCACCGGAGTAGCCAAATACATCTGGAAGCCATAATACTTCGTTCTCAACTCCAAATTCCTCACGGAAAAACTTTTTACCATGGATTAATTGACGAATTAGACTTTCACCACTGGAGATGTTTGTATCTGCTTCAACCCACATGCCGCCTTCCGGCAGCCATCTTCCTTCAGCAATTTTTTCTTTAATTTTAACATAAAGGTCAGGATAATCATCTTTGACCAACTGATAAAGATATGGCTGGCTTTGCAGGAAGATATAATCCGGGTATAGATCCATCAGTTTTAGTTGTGATGCAAATGTACGGGTACATTTCGAGGCGGTTTCACGCAATGGCCAAAGCCACGCGATATCAATATGCGAATGGCCAAACGCAAAAAGTGTGGGGACGGTAGTGCCATTAACACATTCTAAAATTGGTCGCAGTCTTTCTCTGCCAGCTTTCAGGCTTTCAACCATTTCATTATATGGCAATTCTAAATCTGCAATGACAGTAAAATCACGTAAAGCCTGAGATATTTCAGAATAGCGCAAAGATTCCTGGTCTACCAGTTCGGATAACTGTGTAAGCATATTCATTTCTATCCAAGCCTGATATGCTTCTTCGCACCATTCACAAAAGGTTGTATCGACTATAGTTTGCTGTAAAGCGGGTGGTTCCGGTACAGCGTCAACACCATAGGGAATAGGCCCATTACCTGAATTGCGATTTCCATGTCCAGCATAGCTTTCAGCCAATATTTCATAGCACTCGCCGGGGGTGGCATTAAAAGTTAATATTATCTCCCGTCGTCCCCAATCTTGTGCCCCAAAATGCTCACCATTTACATAGATAGCACTTTCGTCGCTTCCGCTGCCTAATTTAAAAGCAACTACCTTGCCTTTAAATTCTTCAGGAATAATAACCGTGCATTTAAACCAGACATATTCCCATTTTGCGCCCCATTGAGTACCTACTGGCATTGGCTTCATATCACGGGTCATTGCTTCTTTTGCGGTTAACTGCTCATTAGTAATAAAGCCTTGCAAATCTGTAGTTATAGGCTGGCGAAAAAATAATGTGCGCAAACAGTCGCGCCAACGTTCAATTCGGTGTTTCCACTCAATATCTGTAGCCATTCTTTTATTCCTGTTTAGTTGGTTTTGCCTTTGATTTTGCAGCAGTAGTTTTTGTTTTCGGTGCAGTAGTTTTTTTAACTGTTTTCTTTACCGTTTCTGATGGTACCTTTTTAACAGTCTTTTTTGCTGCCGCTTCTTTTGCTTTAGCGAGCATCGTATCAACTTCGGACTGCTCCATAATTATCACGCCATCTTCAGGCAGCTTAGTCAATGATCTGCATCTGGGGAATCCGCTGCACCCAAGGAATTGACCGCGTTTGCTGTTGCGCAATGCCATTGGTCTGCCGCATTTTTCACATTTAATTGTTGTATATTGGGTAGGCGCTTTTTCTGGTTTAACCTGACCATCAAGATTCATAATATTTTTACATTCAGGATAATTTGAACATCCCAGGAACGGACCGCGCCTGCTGTTTCTTTTCACCATCAGAGAACCGCATTTGTCGCATTTAACTTCTATTTCCGGTTCACCTTCGGTTATATTATCAGTAGATGTTTCAGAGCCATCCGTAGATTTTATGATATCTTTTTCATCACCGGAATATTTGCATTCCGGGAATCCTGAACATGCTATAAACTTCCCGAATTTACCTTCACGAACAACAAGATGTTTACCACATTCCGGGCATAATTTTTCTAATGCTTCTTCAGGTACTTTTAATCGCACCATGTTATCTGCTGCCAAAAGTAGTTCTGCATTAAAGCCGGTATGAAAATCTCTTAATACTTTTACCCAATCTTCTTTTCCATTTTCAACTTCGTCCAGTTGCCCTTCCATTCTTGCAGTGAAGTCGGGGTCAACAATATCCTTGAAATGGGTTTCCAACTGTTCATTTACAACTAAACCAAGTCCTGTAGGATGAAATTTTTTCTCTTCAAGAGTCGTATATTTTCTATCAATTATTGTACTTAAAATAGCTGCATAGGTTGATGGTCTTCCAATTCCACGGCTTTCCAATGCTTTAATTAAAGTTGCTTCAGTATATCTTGAAGGTGGCTGTGTGAAATTCTGATCGGTTTTCAGGTTTAGCAAATCAACGATTTCACCAATTTTAACATCTGGCAATAATTCGCCTTCCTGTCTATCAGGAGATAATTTTAAAAATCCCGGAAATGCTACGCGCTGACCGTTTGCTCTTAATAAATATTCGCCAGCCTGCAGATCAACAATCATCACATCAATACGCGCATTTGCCATCTGGCTTGCCATGAATCTGCGCCATATTAATTTGTAAATCTTAAGTTGGTCAGGGTTAAGTAAATGCGCGATTGATTCAGGAGTACGAGCAGGATCTGTTGGACGAATTGCTTCGTGGGCTTCTTGTGCTCCCTGTACTTTTTTTATTTTTCTTGCATTTTCCGGCAAGTATTCTATCCCGTAAGTTCTCTCAATAAATTCCGCAGCTTTTTCTTTTGCTTCTTCAGATACATTAGTTGAGTCAGTTCTCATATAAGTAATTAAACCGGCATGGCCTTCTTTGCCTAAATCGATACCTTCATATAAATCTTGCGCAATTCGCATAATTCTTTTTGCGTTATAACCATGAGAACGAGATGCTTCCTGTTGCAAAGAACTGGTAATAAACGGCGGCTGCGGTTGACGTCGTTGTGTGCTATTTTTAACAGACACAACAACATATTCAGCTTTTTCTAAAAACTCTGTTGTTTCTTTAGCCTGGGCTTCATTTGTCGGTTTGTATTTTACATTATTTTTTTCAATCAGTTTTGCTTTAAAGCTGTCTTCTTGTTTTTGATGTTTGCATACATTTGCAATAATAGTCCAATATTCTTCTGGAATAAAAGCGTTTATTTCACGTTCTCGGTCGCAGACTAATTTAACTGCGACTGATTGAACACGTCCGGCACTTAAGCCGCGCCGTACTTTTTTCCACAGTAAAGGACTTAATTGATAACCGACTAATCGATCTAATATTCGACGTGCCTGTTGTGCGTTTACTCGTGGCAGATCAATATCGCGCGGATTTGCCAATGCATAAGTAATTGCTGATTTAGTGATCTCATTAAATTCTATGCGTTTTGCATTTTTTAATTTTAATGCTTCCTGTAGATGCCATGCAATTGCCTCGCCTTCACGGTCTGGGTCGGTTGCGAGGTAAACAGTGTCTGCATCTTTTACTGCGTCTCTTATTTTTTTCATTACATCGCTGCGGTCTTTTAACGCAACATAATTTGGCGCGAAATTATTTTCAATATCGACACCCAGGTCGCTATCGGGAAGATCCCGTACATGACCCATAGATGCTAATACAGAGAATGAATCTCCAAGATAATTCTTTATAGTCCGGGTTTTAGCCGGTGACTCAACAATAATGAGTGACTTACCTGCCACAAAATGCTCCTTAACTTTAATCGTTCTTTATGGGAACTAATTTTAAAAGATTTAATTTGTCTCCGTTATCTGATGTTAGCTTTACACAATGCCAACCGGCTCCTTTTATATTCAACATGAAATTTCCACTTCCGTCTACTACCATAGGCTGGTCATCCATTTCGCCTTTAAAATGAAGCATGGTATTTTTTTCAGGTACAGCTTTTCCTTGCCAGATACCCTCTGAGAGAAATACCCAGGCAGGGGTGTTAGCTGGCAATTCAGCCATCCGCAAGGAAATTACCGGTTTTGATGAAATTTCATAATAATAAGTTGCCTGTTGTTCTATAAATTTTAAGAAACCATTATTTCCATCATAAGAAGGGGAGGTGACTTTATTTAAAATATATGATAATTCTCTTCCACCTTGCGTAATATCAATGAATATTGCGAAGCCGACAAAAGCATCCATCCCACTTTCATCGCGTTTTCCTACGATACCTTTTGGACCAAGTGTAGTATATGCAACTACAAGCGGGTTAATTTTGTATTTCATAAAATCATCCGGTATGGTATCGCTAACCCATGGGTGCGGGTCCAATGATTTACCTACATTAATATATAACCAGCGCATAAATAGTTTTTCGCCTAATCTGCCATTTGCTCCCCATTCTGGTTCTTCATATCCGCCAATTACAGGGATTACCTGATGTCCATATTCATGAGCGATTTCACGCATCCATTCTGCAGAGGAACGTTGAGCATTGATTTTATACAAGTAGATGTTATTATTGAAGGACTCACCACCGGCTTCTCCACCTTCAGCAAGCCAGATATTAATAATATTGTCATTTGAGAATCTTGGTGTAAAATTGCCATAATTTCGAGCTAATGCCGAAATGCGCAATAGTAATGATGCCGTATTTGATGCTAATTGATACCTGTTATCTGTTTTTCCTGGTGAATCCTGCCACATAATACGAAATTTTAAAGTCCATTGTGATGATGCAGAGTCATATTCATAAGCATATATCATTCGACTGAATCCCCATATAACAGGTTTAATAGCATCATTATCCACTGGAGTAATACCATATTTAGGGTCGCGTTCAAACGATGATCTTACCGGCAAAGCTTCACCACAAATTAAACCTTGTTTTTCTCCTTGTGCAGATAATGGCAATACGGGATCTGTGAGTTTATATGTAACAGGTTTTGGTTTACCAGGTAAAGCCATTACACCTGCCGCTCCTAATTTAATTGGGAAATCTTGTTTGGTTAATGAGTTGACAATTGTTAAATCTACATCGCCATCTGCTATTGCAATAGCATTTCCAGCAGTTTCGAATAATGAGGATACTGACGGCTGAAAAGTTTCATCCTGAATATGATTCTGCAAGTATTCTCTTTTCTGTTCTAATGTTGGCATTGCTGGACGTGGAGTGTCAGGCATGATTTCTCGCCAGATATCTTCATTTCTAACTAATGATAAACATTTTATTTCTTGCCATGTCATTAATACATTGTATACTTTAGGATAACGCGGGTATTGTTCAGCAATTTTAGTTAATAATGAAATCGCAGCATCTGCACCACGTGCATTTCCGGTATCGGAAGCATTTTTGATTAAGGCATCCGCATCAGGAATTACTGTGACAGCAGAAGTGATTAAGTTTGTAATGACGATTATTAATAGTATCAGAATTATTTTTTTCATATTTTCCACACGGGAGTCGTTTGATGAATTTTGATAAATATCATAATTACAACGATATCCCGTATCGGATTATACGAATCAGATTTGCAAGTGTCAACGAATAATGATTAAATATCTAAAAGTTTCCTGGAATTCTATGAAAAAAGCACTTAAATTACTGAAAACGGAGAAAATGATGCTATTTAATCAGCTTGTTGTTATAATTTTGAAATTTATCGTCTGGTTAAGATATGATATTAAAGTTTCAGGGTTAGATGAAATATATAAAAAAGGAAACAAAAAAATATTTTTTCTTCCAAGTCACCCAGCATTAATTGATCCCATAATAGTATTAACAACACTTTACCCGCGTTTTACTCCACGTGGAATAGCAGAGAGCAATGCTGTAAATATGCCTTTTATCAGTTGGATGTGCAAACGCGTAAATATACATACAATGCCGGATATGATTCATGATGGTCCAAGCGCACGTAGTGAAATAGAGAAAACTATAATTATGTGTGCAGATGATTTGCGAAATAATTATAATTTAGTTTTATGGCCGGCAGGCACTTTATTGTCTTCAAATAGAGAAAGATTAGGAGCCAACAGTGCAGTTGAGACTATTTTACGAGATAATGATGATGATGTAAGAATCGTTTTATGTCGAACACGCGGATTGTGGGGAAGTTCATTTGGGCAGGCAAATGGAAAAGCAGAAGTTGGGATGAATGTATTAATTGGAATTTTAGAGATATTCGCCAACTTTATATTTTTTACACCGCGGAGAAAAGTTACACTTGAGTTTTATGAGCCTGAAGATTTTCCGCGCCATGAAGACAAAAGTGTAATAAATAGATATATTGAGCAATATTTGAATACAGAACCATTACCTCAAAATACGTATGTGCCGCATACTATTTGGCAAAAAGGTGGTACTAAAATATTACCGGAACCAGCAGTAAGCGAGTTTAAAGGTACTATTGATGAAGTTTCACCGAAAATAATTTCAGATGTTACAGAATATATAAAAAAATTATGTAACCGAAATGATATAAATCCATCCATGCAATTAGCAGATGATTTAGGATTAGATTCGTTGGCACGTGCGGAATTGCTGGTGTGGTTGTCGTCAGAATATGGTTATACCCAGGATAATCCTGATGCACTGCACACGGTTGCGGAAGTCATTTTAGCAGCGGCAGGTTACGCCGTTGCAGCACCACGAAAATTACATTTCGACCCGCCATCTAAAAAGTGGTTTATTGGTTCAGATGGTATGGTGGAAATTGGCAAGCATAAAAAAGTAACTGATGCGTTTTTATTCAAAGCATCTCAAAATCCTCGAAGAGCAATTATAGCTGATCCTAATAGTGGAGTTAAAAGTTATCGTGATGTAATTACCTCTATTATTGCTTTATTACCACATATAGAAAAACTCGATGGTGAATCAGTAGGAATGTTGATGCCTGCTTCAGTAGCTACAACAACATTATATTTAACACTTCAATTTGCGAATAAAATTCCAGTTATGATCAATTGGACATCCGGAAAACGAAATATTTTGCATGGGATTGAACTGACAGGAGTTAAACATATTATTACTTCAAAAAAGGTGATAGCAAAATTAAAAGAACAAAGCATTGATTTTACCGGTGTTGAAGAAAAGTTCGTTTATCTGGAAGATATTGCAAAAACATTAAGTAAAACAGAAAAGATTTTAGCTGCAATGCAAGCTAATATGAGATGGGGAAAGTTAAAGAAAGCAAAAGTTCAGGAGATTGCAGTTGTATTATTTACATCTGGCTCTGAAAATTTCCCCAAAGCAGTACCATTAACACATGAAAATATCATTTCAGATATGTCTTCTGCATTAAGGCTGGTAAAATTTACTCAGAATGATATCATGTTATGTATGTTGCCGCCGTTTCATTCTTTTGGTTTATCAGTTAACATTATAGCAGTACTTTGTGGTGGATTCCGTGGCATATATTACAACAGTCCTACTGAAGGCGCGGCAATATCCAAGTTAACAGAGCTATACAAGGCAACAGTTCTTGTTGGAACACCAACATTTTTATATGGCATAGCACGCAGTGCAGCACCAGGCCAGTTGGATTCAATAACATTGGCAGTTACCGGTGCTGAAGAATGTTCTGAACGAATATATGAAACGCTAAAAGTAAAGTGTCCGAATGCTACAGTCACTGAAGGCTATGGAATTACTGAATGTGCTCCGGTTATTGCGATGAATGACCCGAAAAATCCTGTAAAACGATCTTTGGGAAAAGTAATCGATTGCGTAGAGTATATTATTGTTAATCCCGAAACAAACGAAAAAGTAAACTTGGGTGAACAGGGAATGTTATGTGTAAATGGTCCCAATATGTTTCCGGGTTATTTAGGCGACTCGCCAGACCCATATATTGAACTTTATGGAAAGAGATGGTATCGCACTGGTGACCTTGTTATTGAAGATATAAATAGTGTCTTAATTTTCAAAGGAAGATTAAAAAGATTTGTGAAAATTGGCGGTGAAATGATTTCTTTGACTGCTATTGAATCTGTGCTGATGAAACATTACATGGGTGAGAATGATGAAGGTCCGGTGCTGGCTGTAATTGCTGATGAAAGTCATGATAGGCCAGAATTGATATTATTTATAATTAAACAGGTCGAACGTGACGATGTGAATAGCATTTTACGGGTAGCAGGATTGTCACCACTGCATTTTATTCGAAATGTTGAGATAATAGAGGAGATACCTGTTTTAGGAAGCGGAAAAACGAATTATCGGCAATTGAGCGGGTATTCAATTTGATGTTATCGCTTTAGAGTTTATTTCTTTAAAGCGATAACATTTTAAATTACCCTTCAGAGACTTCTGTTCGCTTTTTGTTTGCTTTGTTCTGTAATTTTTTCACTAATATATCATCAAGATATGTATATACAACGGGCACGACAAATAAAGTTAAAAATGTTGATGTGATTAACCCGCCAATTACTGCGATAGCCATCGGTTGCTGAATTGTTGAACCTTCTCCAAGTCCCAAAGCTAACGGGAGCATACCTAACATTGCCGCAAATGCAGTCATTAATATAGGCCGCAATCGGGTAGGTGATGCTGTTAAGACTGCTTCATTGCGTTCAATCCCTTTTTTGCGTAAAGTATTGGTGTAATCAACCAGCAGAATACCATTTTTAACAACAATACCAACCAGCATAAGAATACCAATTTGAGCGGTAAGCCCTAACGATTGATTGGTAATAAAAAGTCCGACAATAACACCAGTCGCTGCTAATGGTACAGACAGTAAAATTGCAAACGGTTGCGAATAGGACTCGAATTGCGCAGCAAGGAGCATGAAAATGATGCCAATAGCCAATATAATAGCAAAGTTCATGCCACCGGATTCTTCTGCCTGGCGCTTCTGGTTAATACCCCAATCCCAGTAGTAACCATTAGGCAATTGCAAATCTGTTAATGCTGCCTTTATATCTTTTTGCACGTCACCTGATGAACGCCCTTGCGGTGTACCAGATATAGCGATAAAGCGTTGTCTATCCTGACGAGTTATTTGGCTTGGCCCATTTGCGTAGATAGGAGTTGCTACTTGACGCAATACAATTCCCAGTTTTGAAAAACCTGCACCACTTGGAGTTATGATAAGGTTTGACATTTTATCAACAGTCTTTCGTTCAGATGGGGGAAATTGTATTACTATGGGATATTGAAAACCTTTATCCTGAAAATATGAAGCAACTGACCCATTTGTAGCAGTGCTTAAAGTGTCAGATATATCTCTGAATGATACTCCAAGTAATGATGCTTTTGCTCTGTCGACAGTCCATTGGATTTCCGGCATTGCTTCCTGCCAGTTTACATCTACATTTTCAAGATTTGGAACATCTTTTACTCTTTGTATAACATCTTTTGATAATTTAGATAAGGTGCCTAAATCACTGCCAAAGATATCAACTTCTACACTTTGATCACCGCCTGTCATTAATGAGCTTACAATGTCGTTAGAGCGAATACTTGGACGAGTTCCAGGAATACCTGATAGTTTTTTTCTTAAATCAGCCATCACATCGGTGGTTTTTTGTTTTCTTTTTTCTTTTAAATGAACACTTATATTTCCTGAACTTGCACTGCTGCTTCGTCCACCTGCACCAGCTGTTACAAAAGCGGCTGCGACATTTTCGTTGTCTAAAACTATTCTTTCAACTTTTTTCATTACAGAATATGTTTTTTCTAATGCAGTACCTGGCGGTAATTTTATGCCAATTGATAAGTCGCCGGTATCAGTAGGCGGTATAGCTTCTGTACCAAGCATTGGTTTTAATAGAAATGCAAGAATTGTAATAGTAAATGCAGCAGTAAGCGTTTGCCAACGATATCGCAATGCCCATTGTAAACCGTTTCGATAACTCATATCTATTTTATCGAATAGCAATCCAAATTTAAAAAATAATCTGTGATGCCACTTCTCACTATTATGTCCGTGTGTCAGTTGCTCCATGTGCGCGTCGCCAGACACTAATTTTGTCGCAAGCATAGGAACGATAGTTACAGCACATAAAAGAGATATCATTAATGAGAAAATTACTACCAGTGCAAATTGACTAAACATTTGACCCGATTGACCTTTTATCATTAATAAAGGAAGAAATACTACCATAACTGTCCATGTTGAAGCAATAACAGCAGACATGATTTCATTAGTTCCTGTTACAGCCGCTTCAATTACAGTTTTCTTGTCGCGTTCTATGTGCCTGAAAATATTTTCTAATACAACAACGGCATCATCAACAATTAACCCGGTTGCCAGTGCGAGACCACTAAGTGACATGGTATTTAAGGTAAATCCACATAGATAAAGTAAAGTAAATGTTGAGATAATTGATATCGGAATTGATAAAGCAACCACGAGTGTGCTGCGTACATTACGAAGGAAAAATAACAGTATAAGAATCGCTAAAACACTACCAATAGCAGCATTAACCATCAAATCATCAACAGATAGCTGTACATATTTTGCCTGATTATAAACTGTTTCAAATTTTAAATTTGGATATATTTTTTTAACACGTTCTATTCTTTCCATCACTGATTTCACAGTGGTAATTGTGTTGGCATCGCTTTGTTTTGTGATGCTGATATTTACAGCAGGTTTCCCATTTAATCTGGTGTAGACCCGACGTTCCTGATACGAATCATTAACATTTGCTACATCACCAATGGTTACGATATTACCATTGGTAGATGATAATGATATGTTTTTAATATCTTCGATTGATGTCAACCATCCCTGGCTTCTAATGGTATATTCAGTATCACTTTGGCGTGCAATTCCTGCCGGAGCGTTGATATTCTCTTGTAATAACCTGTTCATAACATTTGCTAAAACAATGTTGTGTGCACGTAATTTTAATGGATCAACATTTACGATAATCGCACGGGCAATACCACCATTGATTGTGGCAGCGGCAACTCCATCAGCAGATTCTATAATCGGAGATACCTGATTGTCCATTAGTGTGCGTAATTTTACAGGGTCATCTTCACCTGTAACTCCAATGTTCAAAATAGAAATCTGATTTGGGTCGAATTTTGATACAGTAGGTGTCTGCAATGTGTCATCGTTAGGAAAACTTCGTTTAGCACGTTCAATTCTTTGCATAACGTCAATTGATGCTTGACCGATATCAGTACCCCAAATAAACTGAACTCGTACGTTAGAAGAACCAGCAGAGGTTGTAGAAGTAATAGTATATAGACCAGGCACAGAAGAAAGTGCTTGTTCAACTGGACGAGTAATTTGTGCTTCAATTTCTTCTGGGGCAACGTTTGGCCATTGTGTAGATACATTAACCGTTGGTATTGTTACTTTCGGCAGTAAATCTACCGGTAACCGTGTCAGTGAGATGGCACCTAAAAGTACCAGTGCTGCTATTTGCATGGTTACTGCGACTGGCCTGCTGACCGCATATTTTGCTATGTTCATATTTTATAATCCTGTATAACTGTGTTGTTAATTAAAAGTTTATTTACTGCTGTCGGCAGGTTTTGACTTCACTTTTGATGGTTCGGTATCAGAGGTTGCTGGTTTTTCACCAGGTTGGTCTTTCTTATGTTCGCCAGGAGTTACCATAGATGGTTTTCCTACTTTATCGTCTTTCTTTTTTTCTCTACCTCGACTGATTTTTTGACCATCTCTTACGACTGTAGCACTCATGGTTACTACTTTATCTTTAATATCTAATCCATTGGTAATTTCTACCCATTTATCATCACTTACACCGGCTGTAACAGTAGTTTTTGCTGCTAATAAATCTTTGTCTTTTTGAACAGCCTTAATTACAAACTTACTTCCATCAACATCATCGTCGATAGCTTCTAAAGGAACTGAAAGAGCATGCAATGCCTTTCCTGTTTGTAAATTTACTTTACCAAACATACCAGCAGATATTTTTTTGTCTTTATTGTCAAGAATAACTTTGACAGTAAATTGCCTGCTTTGAGGATCAGCAGCAGGATTTAATTGTGCTATATTTGCAGTAAATTTTTTGTCTGGCATTGAATCAAAAGTGACATCTGCAGGTTGATTTATCTGTAATTTAACGAAAACATCTTCAGGAACAGAAACTACAACGTAAACTTTATTCATTGCTTGAATTGTTAAAATTGGCTGTCCGGGAGATGCCATTCCACCGATATCCATTGACCTATCTGTGATAACGCCAGATAATGGAGAGTATAAAACAGAATCTGCAAGTTTTGCTGTAATATTATCTAAGGAGGCTTTTGCAGCATCAACTGCTGATTGTAATGCAAGTAAGTTTTCCCTTGATGCATTATTTTGAGCAGTCTTATTATCTCGTGCATATTTTAATGCAGCAGTTGCCTGGTCTACTTTTGCGCGAAGTGCTTCCATATTCTGTTTGTAAGCCGGGGTATTGCTGATATTTGACTTTGCATAATCAAGTGCAGCTTGTGCCTGATTTATTTTAGCCTGTAATGCTTCAAGGTTTTGAACGTAAGCAGGTGTTGATGGAATATTGGCTTGAGCATACTCTAATGCTGCTGCTACCTGGTCTACTTTGGCTTTTGCGGCTTCTATATCTGCATCAAGTTTGTTTTTTGTTACGATAGCTTGTTGATCTGCTGCTCTTTTTTGAGCATTTGCAGAATTTAATGCAGCGTTTGCTGTTAATAATTGTCCTTGTGCAGTATCAAATTGTGATTGAGCCGTACTAACTGTAGAGCGGGTATCCTCAACATCTTGTTCGGCTATATATCCCTTTTTTAATAGTGCTTCCTTCCTGCTTAATTTTGCAGTTGTATTATCTAAGTTAACCTGAGCACCTTTAATTTGCACTTTTGCATTTGATACTTGTGCCTGCGCGCTATCAATTTTATTTTTAGCATCTTCTTGTTGGGCACGTATAGTTTCTAATTGTGCTTCTTTTGACTGAACAACTTGATTTAAATCTGCTTTCGCACTGGCAAGGTTTGCTTTTTGTTGAGCTATCTGTGTGGTAACTGATGAATCATTTGTTGATTGGCCTAATTTTGCTTGTTCATATCGTGATTTAGCTTCTTTTAATGCAGCTTCCTGTTGCGCTATTTGAGATGTGACAGAGGTGTCTGTTGATGACTGACCTAATTCTGCCTGTTTATAACGTGATTTTGCCTCTAACAAAGCACCTTCCTGTTGTTGAATTTGAGAATCCAGTGATGACCTCGATGATGCATCATCAGCTTTTCCTTGTGCTAATTTATATTTTGCAGCGGCAAGGAATGCTTTTTGCTGATTAACCTGTGCTTCAATATCTGGCTGATCAATTACAACCAGCTTTTGACCTTGTTTAATAACATCACCATCATTTACTGTTATGTAACTAATTCTTCCGGTGATTTTTGGTGATATTTTCACATTCTGTATAGCTTCTACACTGCCGGTAACTTGATATGAACTGATAATATCTCGATACTCAGATGACTTTAATTCTACTGATACCGGCATGCGTGAGCGAGATTTGCTTTGCCCGCTTTGAGTTTGCTTTTCAAGTTGTTTCTGTGTTAAGCGCCAACCTATTAGTCCACCAATAAGACTGATGAAGATTATTATCCAGATAAGATTTTTCATATATCCCCCAGAGTTTGTTAAAAACGAATTTAAATTTTTTGACACAATAGAATCGATTTTGATTTACAAAAAAGCCTGATTTATAGAAAATCAGGCTTTAAATCTTATTTTTTACAACATTGTTTAAATTTCAACCCGCTTCCACAGGGACAGGGGTCATTAGGACCTACTTTAGAATGTGCAACCCTATCGCCTCGTTTGGGTGCTTCATCGGCTCCACGGTTAGTTGCCAGTGGTTTTCTTTGAGCTGCTTTTCTATGTTCTTCTTCTTCAACCATTAACCTGACCCGTAGAATTGTATGTGCAATGGTTTCCTGCATATCATCAAGTAATTCTAACCATAAAGAGTATGCTTCTTTGGAATATGCCTGCAAAGGATCTGATTGCTCGTATGCACGCAGTTGAATACCATCGCGCAGAAAATCCATTGCATCAAGGTGATTTATCCATTTTTCGTCAATTACCCGCAAAGTAACCAGGCGTTCTAATGTTCGCATATGTTCTTCTGAATGTTCTTGTTCGTGATTCTCGTATGCATCCATCATAGCATCCATTATACTGCTGTTTAAATCTGTTACTGAATTAGCACTTTCTAATGCTGTATAATAGTTATCCCAGATTTTTTGGTTATGAGCGTCAGCAAACAACTGGTTTGATGGGCCATATCGCATTGATTCATCATTAAAAAAAAGTGGCAGCATCGGTGCTATTTCAAGCAATGAAGTCGCTAACCCACGGAAATCCCATTCGTTTTTATTCGGATGGTCACCAACAAATTTCATAACACGTTTATTAACAGCTAATTTAATCGCATTAATAACAGATTCTTTAATATTGGCACCTTCCAGTACCAATCGTCGTTGTTCGTAAACAATTTTACGCTGTTGTTTCATTACTTCATCGTATTTCACAACATGCTGGCGGGATTCAAAGTTATGTGATTCAACTTTCTTTTGTGCAACTTCGATACGGTTGCTTATCATTTTTGCAGCGATAGGTTCACTTTCGTCCCAACTTCGCAGTAGAAAGTCAAATCTTTCTGGACCGAATAGCCGCATTAATTCATCTTGCATTGATACATAAAATCGTGATTGACCCGGATCGCCTTGACGACCAGAACGACCGCGCAACTGGTTGTCGATACGCCGGCTTTCATGGCGTTCGGTACCAATAATAGCAAGACCACCCAGAGCCACTACTAATTCGCGATCTTTCAAGCATCGTTCGCGTGCTTCCTGCATCGCTTTTTCTAATATTTCATCTGTAACTGCATCAGGCAATAAATCCCATTCTTTCAAGACATCATCAACGATACCTTCAGGATTTCCACCCAACATGATGTCAACACCACGACCTGCCATATTAGTTGCAATTGTAATAGCGCCGCTTCTACCTGCTTGAGCGATTATTTGAGCTTCCTGTTCATGATATTTTGCATTCAATACTTTATGGGTAACACCTTTCATTAATAAAAGCTGCAATCTATCAAGATCGCTGGTTAATTCAATGATTTCTGCTAATTTAGCAACATTATCTGGGTTATCTGCCTGTGGTGATAAACCGGATACTTCCATTAATTTTGCCAATTTGTCCGCACGCACATCCTCTAAACGCTGGAAACAGATAATTTCCGCTAATCGGCGTGCTTCATTTTCGCTCATGTTACCGCCGGATTGTACTTTTCCAATTAATACTTGTATCTCTCCGTCAAGATCAATTGCACGGTCACGACGCATTTCCAATTGTCGTATTTCTTCCGGTTGTACAAGACGCATTGCCTTTTGATTTGAATAAAGTTCTAATTTTTCAATCGATTTTTCCAGATGTTCTTTTTCTTTTCTTACATCTTGCGAGCGTAATTTCAACACTGTCATGAACTCAGTTTTTTGACTATCAGAAACATTTTTAAGTTCAAGCAAATGTCTGTATAAAACTGATGCCAAAGTATAAGATCTCAGTAGATCAGTTTTTAGTCGATTACTTAATCTTTCGGAGAATTCGATTGAGCGAGTACCAACCAGAGCGGGTTGGCGTCTACTTTCACAAAGTAATATTTCTCCCACGATTCCTCGCAGTTTTGCTTCTTCTGTTTTATAAACGACATCAGGATAATCCTTGCGGGAAATAGGGCGATGCGTGGGAATTACCGCGGCTGGCAAACCATATATCTTAATAAATTCTTGTTCTTCTGTTTTAGCAGTACCGGTCATACCTGCCAATTTTTCGAATAGCAGGAAGAAATTCTGGAAAGTGATGGTGGCTAAAGTCTGACTTTCTCTTTCAACTTTTACGCCTTCTTTGGCTTCAATAGCCTGATGCAAACCTTCTGAATATCTGCGGCCATACATTTGGCGTCCGGTAAATTCATCGATGATAATTACTTCGCCATTTGAAACAATATAATCTTTGTCATGAATATAACAGGCATTGGCTTTCATTGCTGATTGTACATGAATATACAGCTCTAAGTTTTCTGGTTCTGTTAAATTAGTTACTGCTAATCCACGTTCAACTTTTCTTAAACCATCTTCTGTTAAAGAGGCATTTTTTGATTTTTCATCAATAATATAGTCAATTTCAGCCTTTAACGTTTTAATTACTCTATCAACTTTAACATAATTTTCACTTGGTTTTTGTCCCGGGCCACTGATGATTAATGGGGTTCGGGCTTCATCGACGAGAATTGAGTCAACTTCGTCGACGATAGCATAATGCAAGTCGCGTAGGCGTATACCACGGATATCCATTTCCATATTATCGCGCAGGTAATCAAATCCGACTTCATTGTTGCTGGTATAGGTAATATCTGCACGATATGCATCAGTTCGTGATACCGGTTCCATTTTAGGCAAACCATCGGGTTCGCTGTAATCTGGATTGTAGATGAAAGCAGGCAGTTTCCCATCGCCGCGTCCAGATTGGGTAATACCAGTGCTCATACCGAGAAAATAGAACAGCTCACCCATCATTGTACCCTGGTAGCGAACAAGGAAGTCGTTTGTTGTTACTAATAATACGCCACGTTCGGTGAGCGCATTTAAATATAATGGTGCTGTTGCAACAAGAGTTTTACCTTCACCAGTTTTCATTTCAGAAATCATGCCTTTATGGAGCATAATGCCGCAAATCATTTGTACATCGAATGGTTCCATATATTTATCGATGGTAAATTCTCTGCCTTCTGCTTTTAATTTTAATATTAAATCTTCTTTTTCGTGCTCTTTACAAACAATTTCCAGATTAATATTGGGATTGCCTTCATCAGAGGCGATTTTCTTAATCCAGAAGCGATACTGACGTTTGCCTAATACACGCCAGGAGGCTTCACGGACAACTGCAAAGGCTTCCGGCAGGATATCATTTAATGATTTGCCAGCTGTTAATTGTTGTTTAAATTCTATTGTTTTATCACGCAGTTCAACATCGGATAAAGATTCTATTTTTGGCCGTAAACTATTAATTACATTAACAGTTTTCCATGCTCGTTGAACTTCACGCTTTGTACTATCGAAAAATGAGGCTAAAAATGCCACAGTATCACCTTCCTTATTTTTACATCTTCTTGTTATATTATACCAAAAAGTTACTATTTATTTGTTGTTGATTGCAGAGTTACATCTGCGGGGTATGGATACAGCAATTGTATTGCCTGTATAACTGTTCTAACTCGGTATTCTTCCTGAGTTTTTATTCCATCACTTCTTGGCATTGGAATCATAGCCTGTATTGTTGTTGGAGTTATTTCTTGTGTTGATAATAGTTTGTCATCTACGAAATATAAAAGGTAATCACCTTGGTGTTCAGCAATATATCTGCTGAATTGACTTGATTTTGTTCGTGGTGTAACCGAGACAGGTATTTCGTAACCAGATTTTGTTTTGTTGATACTGGCAGTAAATGATAAGTTTTTAGCAGGTACAACAACTTTAGAATATTTAAAAATGTCATTGTAAGGTATGTTGGCTTTTCTTTTAGTATTAATAAACTCAGTGCCATTTACACCGATTAAAACAGCAATATCATCATTATTAAGTGCGCCAATAACACAATTTGCGCGTGATGAAACGAAGTTCTGCAATCTTTCTTTTTCTGTAACTCCGCCTACAGTTATTGTTATGACATTGCCAGCTACACTCGTAGTGACATTTGTCATTTTCATTTTTTCAAGCCTTTTTACAACTAATTGTAAAATTTCTGCGGCATATATTTCATCTTTTTTATTAACTTGCAGCGATAGGGTAACACTATTTTTATCTTGCCATTCTTTTACTTTTTTTACTTCTAAAAAATGGTTTACGCCTGCCATTGCAAGACAAAATATTGTTATTATTCCAAAAAGCCATAAAACTTGTTTATTTGGTTTATTATTCATTATTTAATTTGTCCATTCATATTCTTTGCCACGGTTGCGAGACATCAATGTTTTAAATGATTCCGGTGCTGGTTTGTTTTCAAATAACATAGCATAAACTTCTTCACAGATTGGCATTACTACATCAATATTACGCGCCAATTTTACAACTGCTTCAGTTGTAGGGACACCTTCTGCAACTTGCCCGCTATTTCCCAGTGCAGTTAAATAGCTATCACCTTTTCCAACCGTTAAGCCTACACGATGGTTGCGGCTCATGGGAGATGAGCATGTCGCCATTATATCGCCAATTCCAGATAAGCCATAAACTGTTTCAGGTCTTCCACCCATTCGCTTAACTAATCGGCATATTTCAGTGGCAGCGCGGGTGAGTAAAGCCGCTTTGGTATTGTCTCCAAACCCTAAACCTTCGCATATTCCAGCGGCAATTGCAATTACATTCTTCACCGCTCCGCAAATTTCTAAACCTATAATGTCGTTACTGGTATACGGTCGGAAATATGCTGTTTGAAAATGTTCCTGCAACTGTATCGCAAAATTAACATCAGCAGAGGCGATTACAGTTGCTGCCGGTTTTCCCAATGCGATTTCCGGTGCCAGGTTAGGTCCGCTTAAAGCAGCAATATTTGTAATATCTGGCAATTCTTCTTTTATAATTTCGCTCATCCGTGTTCCTGTTGATATTTCCAATCCTTTAGTCACAGTGATAACCGGAGTTGTTGTTGACACTGATTGTGCGAAAAGTCGACATGTGGAACGCATCCACTGGCTTGGAACTGCGAATAATAATAAGTCAGTACCATCAACCGCTATAGAAAAATCATTGGTTGCGGTAAGATTTTCTGACAAAGGAATATCTTTTAAATACAGCGAATTTTCATGATGATTATTTATTGAGTCAACTAATTCTTTTTCCAATGCCCAAATTACTACATCATTGCCTTTACTTGCCAACAATGATGCCAGTGTTGTACCCCATGCTCCTGCGCCAATAACAGCAGTCTTCATTGCTGATTTTCCTCACTTTCTTCTGTTTTTTTGCCGAATTTCGGTTCGGTACCGGCAATTAATCTTTGAATATTAGCTTTATGTTTGATTGTTACAAATATTGCTATCAAGATAAAAATACTTACTGTCCACATTTGTTCATTGGCATTATTTGAAAAAAAACAGAATGCTATAGGTAAAATTACCCCAGCAACCAGTGATGCAAGGCTAACATAACGCGTAACTAAAACAACTATCAGCCATGATCCAAAACCACAGGCAGCAACAATCGGATTCAGTCCAATCATAAAACCCAATGTTGTTGCAACACCTTTGCCACCTTTAAATTTTAAAAATGCTGAAAAAGTATGACCTATGATTGCGGTTACGCCGATGATTGCTATGTCACTGAATGGAGCATGAGGTATAAGCCATTTATATATCCAGATAAAAACAGCACCTTTTAGAGTATCCAAAATAAATACAGTGATCCCTGGACCGGGTCCAAGTATGCGAAGCACATTTGTAGCACCGATATTCTTACTGCCTAATGTACGAATATCAACGCCTTTCCATATTAATCCAACCCATAATCCAAATGGAAGAGAGCCAAGAATGTAACTGCATATAATGGTACCGAAGAATATAGTTGATGAGTCCACTTTTATAAGTTCCAATTTAAGATAATTGCACTTTCATAGCGTGTGCTGATTAATTTTATCATCTGATGCTAATGTTAGCAATTAAAAAGTTGAGAAATGATGATTTTGATATGATGAAAAATATTCATGCAGGAAAATTTCAGATATTATTGAATATAAATAATGCCGCATTATTACTGCGGTAATTTTTATTGAAGGTTATAAACTAATGATCGAAAGATACAGTTATCCGGAAATGCGTGCGATTTGGGAAGCTCAGAGCAGATATGATACCTGGTTAGAGGTTGAATTATTGATTGCAGAGGCATGGGCAGAATTAGGTGTAGTTCCAAAAGATGCTGCTGAAAAGCTGAGAAAAAACGCTAAAGTAGATGCACAAAGGGCTATTGAACTGGAAGGTGAGACCCCAGGTAAAGAAAATGACCAGAAATCAAAAGGTAAAACTCGTCATGATTTAATTGCATTCCTGCATGCTGTATATGAACATTTAGGTGAAGAAAAAAAATGGCTTCATTATGGTGTAACATCTTATGATATTGAAGACACCGCGTTAGTATTATTAATGCGTAAATCTGCCATGATGATATTAACGGAAATTGACGCGTTAGATGCTGCTATTGTAGAACGCGCGAAAGAACATAAATGGACATACATGATAGGCAGAAGTCATGGCGTTCACGCAGAACCAATAACTTTTGGCCACAAATTGTGTGTTTGGCTTGGAGAATTACGTCGCCGCCGTGCGATGTTTGTACGCGCAATTGATGCGATATCAGCCTGCAAAATATCTGGTGCAGTAGGAACATTTGCTAACGTAGATCCTCGTGTTGAGGAGATGGTAGCTGAAAAACTTCAATTAGAACCGTCACCATGTGCGACACAAGTTTTACAACGCGATCGCCACGCAGAGTTTTTGAGTGCTCTCGCAATTCTTGCCGGCAGTCTGGAGCAGTTCTCAACAGAAATACGAAACCTTCAACGCACTGATATCCTTGAAGTAGAAGAATCATTCCAGGCAGGACAGCGCGGTTCATCAGCTATGCCGCACAAACGCAACCCGATTGTGTGCGAACGGGTAAGCGGTATGGCGCGCTTGATGCGTTCTTATATGATTCCTGCGATTGAAAATATGGCATTATGGCATGAAAGAGATATTGCCCATTCTTCTGTTGAACGTGTAATTATTCCTGATGCCTGTATTTTAATAGATTACATGTTGAAGAAATTTACAACAGTTGTAAAAGGTATGAAAATTTATGAGAAACGAATGCTGAAAAATTTATATGCTACTGGCGGGTTATTTAATAGTGAAGCGGTTATGCTGGTAGCAGTAAAAAAAGGAATGGATAAGGATACTGCTTATACATCTGTTCAGCGTTGCGCTATGGCTACCTGGGATAAAATACAGCAGGATGAATTGTCAGCGGATCAGTTAGGTACATTTTATCCAGAATTGTTGAAAGCAGATGAAAACTTATCTAAATACCTTACCTCAGAAGATATAGATCACGCGTTCAATTGGCAAAGCCACTTGAAAAATATTGATGTATTCTATAAGCGATTGGGAATCGACTAAGCTAATATTTCGGAGGTTATTATGAGTTTATTGCCAATAGCAGTAAAAGATTTGAAAATTCAGCCTTTTAATATTTATGGTAATGAAGGCGCATTGCTTCTATCAGGAAGTGGTATTGAAAATTGCAATACAATGACAATTTCCTGGGGCACTTTCGGGGTAATGTGGGGTAAACCTGTAGTTATGGTGATGGTGCGACCCACCCGGCATACCTGGGAATTTATAACTGAAGCAACTGATTTTACAGTAAATTGGCTGCCTTCAAATATGAAAGATGCTTTGCGTACCTGCGGGTCAAAATCAGGACGTGATATCAATAAATTTCGTGAATGTGGGATAAAACCTGTAAAAGCACAATCTGTAGATTCACCCATAATTTCTGAAAGCATATTAACATTGGAATGTCGAATCATTTATCGTGATGACTTGAAACCATCAAATTTTGTTGATCCTGCGATAAATAACTTTTATGCCGCAAATGATTTTCATGGATTATTTTTCGGTGAAGTTACTGCGGCAGCAATTAAAGAATAATTATGTATTTCAAATTAAGACAAACAGTAGGTAATCCTGCAGAAATATCAAATCTATTTCCTGCAGGATTTAATCGTATTATTTATGGTGATTGTATTGATGCTATGAAATTAATACCTAAAGAATCATTTGATTTTATTTATATCGACCCGCCATATTTTACTGAAAAAGAATTTTATCTTCATACTGGTGAAAGATATGAAAATCATTCATTTACTGATAATTGGGCTGGTGGATTGAAAGAATATTTGGATTGGTTAGAAGAACGATTGATAGCAATTCATTCGTTATTAAAACCAGAAGGTGTTTTTTTTCTTCATCTCGATTGGCATGCAGTGCATTATGTAAAAGTAATTTTGGATAAAATATTTGGATATGACAATTTTCAAAATGAATATATATGGTATTACAGCGGGGGTGGGGCATCAAAAACAAGATTTGCCCGCAAGCATGATAATATATTATTCTATTCGAAGTCGACAACTAATTGGAAATTTTATGCCGACCGTGTAAGAGAAGAATACAAATGGACTGGTGGACAAAAACGCGCAGATGGTTCCGACAGGGATTTAGAAAAAGGTAAATTGCCTGATGATGTGTGGGAATACCATTCTTTATTGCCATGGGCAAAAGAAAATGTTGGCTATCCAACGCAAAAACCATTGGCTTTATTGAATAAGTTTATACTTGCGACTACTGATGAAGGTGATGTTGTCGGAGATTTTTTTGGCGGCGGCGGTACTACAGCAATGGCCGCTCAGTTATTAAATCGCCGTTGGGTAACATCAGATATATCAAATATATCAGTATCGCTAATAGCAGATAGAATTGCTGAATATTACACAGGTATCAACGATAGCAATAAAAAGACATCACGTGAGATAGCTAAAAATAGGTTCGAAAAAATGATTAATGATAACGAACGATTGGGAACAACTGATGAATTAATACTAATGGTAAATCAACTGATGTTTCCATTAAGTCCCGGATATACAATTGAGGAGTTTATAAATGAATAACTTGCCTGAATACTACTGTACAAAAATTCAGCGTGAAATTGAAATAACTGGAAGTGGTGATGACCAGTTATGGCAAAATGCTGATGTCATGAGATTACAGAATATGACACCGAATAATGCTGCTCCGGTAAGTACCGAAGTTCGGATGACGTATTCCGATACCTGCCTCTATATATCAGCAAAATGTGAAGATAAATATATTTATGCGTCTTTTACAGAGCGGGATGCACCTGTATTTACTGAAGAATGTATGGAATTTTTCTTGTCGCCATCATCTTTGATACGCCAATATTATGAGATTAATTTCTCACCGACAAACGTTGTATTTGATTCATTAATTCTTAATCATAGAAGTCCTGAAGTTCCTAAAGCTAAATTTATTGGCTTAACGCAGTATGATTGCGAAGGATTAATCAGCAAAACGGTTATTAATGGTGAAATGGATACCGCAGGTGATTTTAGTTGGAGTCTTGAAGTTGCAATTCCATTTATTAACCTTCTTGGTCCTGATAATATAGTTCCAAATCCTGGCGATAGTTGGCGGATGAATGTATATCGCATCGACATCGCTGCCGAAGATAAAAAGCAATTCCACTATGCCTGGTCGGCATTTGAAGAGATTGATTTTCATAGACCGTGGGGATTTGGCACTTTATTTTTCAAATAAAATCACAAAATTAAAGGTAATAACATTTTTTTAAAGTATAAAAT
>Ga0194052_1000139_pt1 | contig 50867 bp, 41 predicted proteins | sample SepL226m_MetaG_FD_160117 | JGI IMG/M metagenome (GOLD analysis project Ga0194052, IMG submission 160117) | Anoxic zone freshwater microbial communities from boreal shield lake in IISD Experimental Lakes Area, Ontario, Canada - Sep2016-L227-6m | ecosystem: Environmental > Aquatic > Freshwater >...
CAGTCAGCGTGGCTGAAAGTCTGAGAGAATCCCAGCCCCGGCCCTCCCACCGGAAGTCGTCGGCGACAAGTCGCACGGAGCTGTCACTCTCAAGAGGGCGGCTCGGATCTCCCCGGAAGGTGATTCTACCCTGTCTGATTGTTCCGCTGGCACGTTGGTCTCCTCTTTTTATCAACATGGCGAGCGTTCCCATGCTGAGGTTTTCGCCCACAAGAGTGGCTGACACTGAGCTTTGATCTCCAGTAATACCCAAGGAACCATCGCCTCGCAACAGACCCGCCCCCGCGGACCCTCTCAGTCCAAATTCCAACCTGTTACGCAGCGGCGTGAGGGTAAATTCCTCGATTTTTAATTCCCGGACAAGCTCAAGATTGCCTAGTAGCAGGGTCGTTCCATTCCAATTGGCTGTGGCTGATGCAGCGGTAAAGACATGGTGTGTGGAGCCGAGATCGAGGACAGCTTCCGAATACGCAACTCTCCCAGCCCAACGATCAGGAAGGGAAATGGAGAGGTTCGAGATCGCGGCCCGGTAGTTGTTTCCAACAACCACAATATCGAACGGCCAACCGGTCAGGGTATCCGGCAAAAACTTCATCCAGGGAATGGAATAGCCCACGAGGGCTTTGTCAGCCGATGGAACGGATGAAGTGTCTGCCGGCCCGCCGTTGTCCTTTGTCCGCCGATCGAGCAGGAGTTTTGATCTGCCAAGGAAAATGCTGCGTATAAAGTGGGGCTGCTGTTCTTTGGAAAAACCCAACAGCCTGCCGAGTGTCGGAAGCTGAATCTCGACCCAATCACTTTTCCATGAGCTGCGGTGCTCTCGCGAACCAAACCTCAGATCCACCCCCTGTGCCTGAATCGTGCCGTTTTCTCTCCATGAGAGATGGTCGATGGAGAGTTCGGTTCTTTTGCTCCATGCAATGCCGGCCAGGGCGAACCTCAGTACTCCGCAGACCAGCGTGTCAAAAAAAATCACCGCCAGCATCAGTCCAGCCACGATAATCAGGGCTTTCCATGCAGAAGGAGTCCCGGAACGGGCGGGATTGTGATCGTGCTTTTCTTCGTTAATCAAGCTGGAGGCCATGGTGCAAGATATGAATCGTCATTATGCCCATGCAGTTGGGGAAGGCCACGAAAAGCCACAAAAACTACTCTCGGCGATAAAGATAAGCGCTGTGCCTATAAAAGATAGAGGCCGCCGCACCAAAGGTACGACGGCCTGTTGTTCCCCCCAGAACAATCTTTCAATAAGTAGATCTTATAGGTTTTAGATGGGCGTGCAACATCTTTTTTATAAAAACACATCTTTTTTTCTACTCCTCCATTATTCCATGCGCAAGGCCGTGGTGGGTGTGATTCGGGCGGCTTTCCATGATGGAAGGGCTCCGGCCAAGAGTGCCGCTGCCGTCATCCAGAGAGGCACAGCCGCCAATTCGCCCCAAGGATAGGAAAGATCGATACTCCAACCAAAGAAGGCTTTGTTGATGACCCAGGTCAGCACAAGGGCCAGAACCGCTCCGCTGAGGAGACCCACTGCACTGGCCGTCACTCCTATCAAGGCGGCCTCGGCAAGCATCATCCTGATAATCTGGCCGGTCGATGCTCCCATGGAGCGGAGAACGCCGATATCCCGCGCGCGTTCCATGACAAGCATCCCGAGCGTCAACATCACTCCTCCAATGGCAACGGCAATGGAAATGGTTCTCAATACCGTGGTTATGGCAAATGTTTGGTTGAAGATTGTCACGATGCGCTGTTTCAGCATCCGATTGCTGTAACAAACGAACGCCTCCTTGCCGCCGAATTTTTTTGTAAAATCCGCCTCTTCTTGATCGATAACCTGTTGCATTGTGCCCCTTTCGAACTCGATAGCAAGGGAGTGGATGCCTTGTTCTCCCCAGTATTGCCTGAAGAGATCCGCACCGATCATAGCCAGCCCCCGATCACGGGTGTAGTCGCGGTAGAGATCCAGCACTGGCAACGAAATCTCCCCATGGGCCGATTGCAGGATTAATCTGTCTCCAGAACCGAGGTGCAGTCTTTGGCCCAGACTCTCGGAAAGAGCAACCCCCTTCCCCATAAGGATTTTTCGGGTTTTCTCCGCTCCGTTTCCATGAAGAAAATCGATGTTTCCCCGCGCAGGGCCCGACACGACTCCCAGCGTCACGGCTTCATCCTTGGTTGAATGTGCCTCAAACTCTCTGAATGATCCGATTGCTTTGACTCCAGGTCGGTTTTTCCACCAGGGGGCGGCTCCCTCGGGAAGAAAGTGAGTCAGTCCCAAAAGCTCGTTGGAAGCCGGGGCAATAAAGAGATCCGCTTTGAGAGTCCGATCCGTCCAGGTAATCACACTCCCTCTGAAAGAGTGGATCATCACGGTAATCCCCACCATCATGGAAACAGCGGCCGCCAGTGCAGCTATCGTGGGCGCTGTCCGGTGGAGGGAGCGAAGCCATTGCTCCTGAGCCAGCCTCCCGATGGGTCCGAATTTGAAACACGATCCCTTCAGGATAAAGGCCAAACCGATCATAAAGACCGGAACAAGCAGCGAAAATCCCGTCATGACCAGAAAGGCTGCTCCAAACCCAAGAAAAGCAGGCCCTCCATGGAGTGCTGCCAGTGAAAACAAAAATGCCCCGGCCAACGCCCACGCACCCCAGAAGGCAAGCCGTCCGACTGGCATTGGAAAAATCTCTGATGCGGTTCCGGGATGAAGCACCCGTGTGGGATCCACCCCGGCGGCAGCGCGCGCCGGAACCCATGCCGCAAGGAGGGCCGCAGCCACACCCGCCAGGATTCCAGCCAAGCATTCGCTCATTGCCGGCCACCCTCCCTGCGACTCAACGGGCAGATAAAGGGCGCTCACAGTTTGTGCGACGGGAACTGCCAGGATGCCCGCGAGAACCGGAGCGATGAACAACCCTAACACTCCCCCGACAAGACCGTTGAAGCCGGCCTCTACAAGAACCATGAGCATGATGAACCCCCGCCCGCTACCCGTTGCCCGCAGGATGCCCAGCGACACCCTCTGCCGGATCACTGCGGCGGACGCCGTGTTGCCCACAAAGAACACTCCGACCAGAAGCGAGACAAGACTCAATGCCGAAATATTCATGCGAAAGGCGGAAAGCATCACATCCACCAGTTTGGTGCGTTGGGCCGGGGGTGCGATCGTGACTGTTGCTGGCAAGATCCCGCGCAGTTTTGCGATCACCGCCTGCCTGTCGGAGGATTTCTTCAACACCACCAGGATGGCACTCAGTTTACCCTTCATTCCCATCAACTCCTGCACCGCCGCCAGATCCATCGCCATCAGATGCCCGTTACCAGGTGTGGCTTGGCGGATTAGAAACCCTATGTTCACTTCTTGCGGTGTGCCGCCTCCCTGAATACGAACCTTGCTCCCAAACTGAAGTCCGTGCCTTGTCAGAAATTCCTGACCCACGGCTGCCGTGGGCATGTCTCCGAGCCACTCCGGAAGTCCCCCACCCTTGGCTGTTTCCAACACGGGTTCCATAGCGATCACTCCGCCTGCAGTAAACGGATCGACACCAACAAGGCGCATGGATTCTCCTGGAAAGTCGGACAGTACCACCATGGTTTCGACCAAAGGCGAGGCCGCGGCAACTCCTTCGCATGACTGAACCAGAGGGAAGGCCTCCTCAGGAATTTCGCCCGTTATTTCGAGATCTGCCTTGCCGGTAATTTGTTCGAAAGCATGGTGAAAGCTCTCCAGTGCACCCCTGTTGGCAATCGTGATGGAAAGGAAAACAGCCACTCCGAGCGCGATGCTGGCGATACTCAAAAACGATCTTCCGGGTTTCAAGAACAACGGTCTCAATCCGGCCCTCCAAAGAAGGAGGCATGGACCAAGGCCTGTCATTACGACGCCCCAGCAAGAGATGAAGCAGCTCGAATTCGCCGCTCCAACCGGGCCAGTCTGTTGGGATTGTCGATTTTATCCCCTTCCTTGGTTTGTAAATAGAACACATCCAGCGCGGCTTTTTGCTCCGTGGCGATCCGTGCTGCCTCAATCTTGATGCCGCCGTGCGTGATCGCCCTCAAGAGGTGGTAGAGAAGTCCTATCCTGTCTGGTGCCTGCACCTCAATGATAGTGCAAGTCGGATGGGATGAGTTATTGAACAGCACTCTCACCGGTAATTCTTCGTCAGGTTTACCAGGGGACGCAACCACTCTGTTCGGTTGGGGAACAAGTCTGCTGCCGGAAGCTTGTAGTAATAGTTCCAGCTTGTCCTGAAATGCCTTGCGCGCCCTTTCTCTGGGAAGGGGTTCGATACGATGGTTGGAAACCCTGAAGATGTCGAGAGCTAGATCGTCTGCACGCGTGTAGATGTCTGCTCCAAGAACATTGATCCCGGCTTCGAGAAATGCGGCCGAAATTCTTTCCAGCAGCCGGTCCCGATCCCAACCGCAGATAATGACCTCTGCGTGGCCTGCCTCTGCATGGTCTATCCATTCTATGGCCGGTTCAAGATGAGGACCCTCCGTATGGAGTCCTTCCTCAAAAAATCTCCGGAACAATCTGAGGTGTGCGCAGATTTCATCCGCCTCCTTGAATGTGAGGTAACGCTCCGGCATACCTGCAAAATGTCCTTCGATCTCTTCCATAAAATCCTCCGGCAACTTCTCGATCACCTGCCTGCGAAGATCCTCGCGGCGGTGGCGGTGCTCGTCGAGAAAACCTTCGCTGTCGGAAAGAAATGCTTTTGCCTGATAGTAGAGTTGCCATACGAGCAGCTCTTTCCAATCGCTCCACCCCTCGTCACTTGTGCCCATTCCATCGGCCAAAGTCAGGATCATCAGAGCTTCCAGGATCACAGGATCACGAATCACTTCCGCAAACTCTTCCACGGTCGCCGAATCCTCCAGATTCCGGGATCTCGCCACGCCTCCCAGCTCTCCGTGGGCATCGACCAGGGTGATCAGTATTTTACGCCGATGAGGGGCGAGTTGGAGCCTTCGTGCCACCCGCTGTGCTGCGATCGCACTGGCTTCCTCATGATGAAGGGTGTTCGCCGACTTACCGGTGTCATGAAGCAGCATCGCCAGATAGAGCATGGCCGGATCTTCTAGCTGTCTGAATAAGTCCGCGTACCGTTTCAATCTTGGCTCAGTGGAAAAGAGCAGCTCGTCGATTTTTTCCACGCAACGCAGCGTGTGCTCATCGGCGGTATAGCGATGAAAAAACTCGTGTTGCACCAGACAGGTAAGAGGCTCGAATTCCGGGATATATTTTCCAAGGAACCCCAGATCATGCATGAGTCGCAGAATCCGACTGACCTCGCCCTTGCGCGATAGAATCGATAAAAAGATTGTGCGGTTCTCCTTGCCGTATTGAAAAGTGCGGTCGACAAGGTGTAGGCGGCGTTTGACAAGATCCTCCATTTCCACCGAAAAATTCAGCCCGCGCCGCTGGATCAGCTGAAACGCCCTCATCATGCGGGATGGTTCTTGGTTGAAAATATCGCGGCTCTTGGGAAAGAGTTCCCCGTTGCGTATCACGAATTCTCCGACGCTTTCCACCTCGCTCTTCCCTATCAGCTTGGTAATCAGATCCGTCTTTTTGTGGCGCTCCTCCTGCTGTTCCTTGATTCGACCCAAAGCCAGCGTCGTGATCAGATAAGTCTGCCGAGTGTGATTGTAATAATCACGCATGAAGGCCTCACAGCGGCGGAGGATGTTTTTCTGCGGATAGCACAGTGCTGTGGCCACCTTGCCCTGCAATTGAAGCGTCAGCTGGTCTGCCGCTCTTCCTGTCTGGTAATGCATCTCGGTACGGATGCGCAGTAGAAAATCATGAGCCTGCTCCAACACCCTGCGCTCTCGTTCCCGAAGAATCTTTTGCTCCACCAATCGGGTCATGGTCGCCGCTCCGGAATGGAACATTCCTGTCCAGAGTAGATTTTGGTAAAATCTTAATCCTCCGCATCCCGATTTGATATTGGGTTCCTGCATGAACACACTTGCACCGAATTTGGAACGGAGCTCTTGGAGATTTTCCATCCTCCAAGTCATGTACTCCTTTTCATGTCCCCTGATGCAAGATGCGTTGAACTGGTTTTTAAACTCCTCAAAGAGTTTTTTATCCCCTGCCAACCAGCGACTTTCGAGCATCGCTGTCTTCGTTGTCATGTCGCCATTTGCCTGATCAATCGACCCTTTGACGGATCGGGTCGCATGCCCGACTTTGAATCCTAAGTCCCAAAAGGCCAGCAGTGTCGCTGAGATGACTTCCTCCATCTGCTTGGTCGGTTTTCTCTCGGCATGGATAAAGTTGATATCGACATCACTGAAGGGATTGAGCTCCCGTCTTCCGTAGCCCCCGAAGGCGCTTACCATGAGCCCCTTGAGATCCTTTTCTCCGGCTATCGTCAGCAAATTATGTCTAAAAATTTCCCTGAAAATGATATCTACGAGCTCGGTCCTTCGCTCCACGATCTCCTTTCCACTACCCCCTGCCCGATGCCAAAGTTTCAGGCGATGCTCTTCTTTCTTGATGAGGCTCTGGAGTTTCTGAATCGGAATCTCTTTTTGGGCATTCAAGACAGTAGCCAGTTTTTTGGCGACCTCCTGCTGGATCCTGGCCCTATGTTCGGCAATGGGAACGATACCTTCCATGGGCTACTTCGGCGTGGAAATGACGATTTCCACGCGGCGGTTGAGTTGCTGTTGCTCCACACTGCCCGTCGCAGGTACCAATAATCTGCTTTTTCCCAAGCCGGTTGTACTGATTTGAGAAGCTTCGAGTCCCATATTCATGAGCAGCCAGTTTTTTACGGCTTCCGCCCTGCGCAAACTGAGCTTGGTATTATAATCATCACTCCCATAGGAATCCGTGTGTCCTTCGATACGAAAGAAAGCCTGCGCATTTTTTTTGATCAGACTCCCCAATTTCGCGAGGATTTCCGCGGCTTCAGGCTTCAGGGCATCCGAATCATATTCAAAAAGTAAATCCGTCGGCATGAGAATGGGGGCCGTATTTTTTTTAACAGACTCATTGGATGCAAGCAGGTCATCGATCGAACTGAACTGCTTATAGCCTGATTTTCCCAATGTGCCTGGTGTTTCACCCCCTCCTTTTTCTCCCAGTGTAAGATCAGGAATTTTCATGGCTTCTTCAAGTCCATGACCTATGTTACTTTTTTCGATCCTTTCCATTTCTCTCTGCATCGTCCTTGGTTTGTCGTCGCTCTTTTTACTGGCGAATTCCTCCAGTTGTCCGGTTGAGATTATTGGTTCAGGTTTTTCCAGCAGGATCTTACTTTCCTGCGGTTTGGGAAGAATGCCTTTTTCTCCCTTGTCTGCCAAATTCTCGATGATCTTCGGTGTTTCCTTTTCCAAGGCCCCGGGAACTTCAGGGTTCAAGTTTTTTTGTGGAGATGGCGTTGCAGTCGCCAGGATTGTAGGATCTATATCCACCCTTTTCATCCTGAAAGTTCTTGGAACGATCGTATCATAACTTTCAGGAGAGAATCCTTGAATACCCCAATGTTTTGCCTTTTCTAAAAAGAGCACATGCACGCACAGCGAAAAAAGAACGGAGGCCACACACAATAACGAGAAGAGCGCCCTTTTCTTTGAATCCACTCTTTTAATCATGTCTGTTCCCATGAAGAGGTGAATCTGGTTTTCCCTGATGAAAATTACTGTTTAGATTAATACGGTTTCTTTCTGTTGCTCTCTGAAAGCTTCATCAACTAAAAACAGCACAAAAGAATCTTTTCCATACCTAATGCATCATGAACTAGAACAATAGAGTTTTTTTAAGCTCTTTCGAAAAAGTTATCCTCCGGACATAATAAAGATGTTTTTCACAATCTGTATTAAAAAAGAATTTTTGTTTACCCTAAAATAATAATCTTAATGGTGTGAATGGAGCTTTTTTAAAATCGTAATATCCTCTTAATCAGACAAATAAAAAATTTTAATGAAGGTGTATCAGGAAGGGAAACAGGTGAGGGGATCTAGAAGAACTTGTTCCATGAAACAGAGTTCTCACAAGACAGCACAACAGCCGACAACTTATTAACAAAGCATTCACCAAACTCACTTTAACTAAAAAACATTATAACTTGTTTTTTATAAACAATTTATAAAAATGTTCCATGTGGAACAAATGAGTCATGTTTATTTATCCCCTTTCCTTTGATGTTGTTGTGATTGGTGCCGGTCATGCCGGCATTGAGGCAGCGCATTCAGCAGCGACGCTCGGTGCACAAACACTTCTCCTGACACAAAATGCAGACACGATCGGTCAGATGTCGTGCAACCCTGCGATAGGAGGATTGGCCAAGGGTCATCTGGTTAGGGAGATCGATGCACTCGCTGGCATCATGGGGCTCAACACGGATGCAACTGGCATCCAGTTTCGAATGCTCAATGCATCCAAGGGACCAAGCGTCAGAGCGCCTCGTGCCCAGTGCGATAAAAAAGCATATCAGTTTCGCCTCAAAGCGATCTTGGAAAACACCGCCAATCTCAACCTGATGCAGGCAAATATCACGAAACTGCTTGTTAAAAATGATCGTGTGATCGGAGTGGAGACAAATCTAGGACTTCGCTTTCAAGCTAAGAGAGTTGTGATCACCACGGGAACATTCATGAGGGGATTATTGTATGTGGGCGATCGCACACAGGAGGGTGGAAGAATGGGGGATACCACTTCAACCCTGAGCGACAATCTCAAGGAGTTGGGCTTTGAAGTTGGGAGGTTCAAGACCGGAACCCCCTGCCGGTTGCTCGCAAAATCGATAGATTTTACCCGTTGCGAACTTCAAGAGGGAGATATCGCAGCGCCACTTTTCTCACATATTCCAGGGAGTATTAAGAGAGCGAAACATGATCTGCACACCTTGAATTACATGAAGGATGGAATGTTCCATGTGGAACAAATCCCCTGCTGGATCACCTACACGACCGAAAAAACGCACGAAATTATCCGATCCAATCTCCATCGATCCCCTCTTTATGCCGGCGTTATTCAAGGAGTAGGGCCACGCTATTGTCCCTCCATCGAGGATAAGGTGGTGAAATTTGCTGATAAAACCAGACATCAGATTTTTTTGGAACCTGAAGGGAGACATACGGGAGAAATCTATGTCAACGGCGTGTCCACAAGCCTCCCTTATGAAGTGCAGTATGATTTTATTCGTTCAATTCCCGCGCTGGAGAAAGCCGAAATTTTAAGACCAGGCTATGCGGTGGAGTACGATTACTGCCCCCCTCATCAATTGCATACCACCTTGGAGACCAAGAAGGTGGAGGGTCTCTACTTTGCGGGTCAGATCAATGGAACCTCCGGCTACGAGGAGGCAGCAGCACAGGGGCTCATGGCTGGCATCAATGCAGCCCTCAAGGTGCAGAGCAAAGCACCGCTGATCCTGCGGCGTGACGAGGCCTATATCGGTGTTCTGATTAATGATCTGGTCACTCGCGGCACTCCGGAGCCGTATCGGATGTTCACCAGCAGAGCAGAGTATCGCCTCCGGCTGAGACAGGATAACTGCGATCTCCGGCTCACCGGAAAGGCCATCGCAATGGGTCTGGCGTGTGCTTATCGCCGAGAGACATTCATGGAAAAACAATCGGCGTTGCATCGTCTGCACGCAGAGGTTACAAGAATCCATTATGAGGGAATCCCCCTAAGTCAGTGGCTCAAGCGTCCAGAAAATACGCCCGATCAACTTCCGCAAGAAATCGCCAATCTGTACAACAAAGAAATATGGAATCTGGCCGAAACCGATCTCAAATACGAGGGCTATCTCAAACGAGAACAAGACCAGATCGAACGCCAGCATAGGCAGGAGACTCAGGTGATACCAAAAGGAATCAATTATGACCTGATACCAAGCATGAGGCTGGAAGCTCGCCAAAAGCTGAGAGACTATTCGCCTGAAACACTGGGTTTGGCATCCCGTATCAGTGGCATCACCCCGGCAGATATTTCTGTCCTAGCGGTCTGGATAAAAAAAATGTCGTAGAATAAAAATGCACAATTCATTCTATGAAATGATGTTACAATGAATTATTGGAGTTTTAAAATGGCTTTCTCAAGAGAAGCTTCGATGGGAAAGAGATTTTCTAAACCTGCTAGCCGAAACAACTCTTTCACTGGTTGAGTCAGCGCGGCAAAGGAAACACCTCCTCCGTGATTGCTCAGCGTGCGCTGGGTGGTGATGAAGACCCGCAGACCGGCGCTGCTGACATAATTCAAACCCGCACAGTCAAAGACCACGCGTTGCCCAGGGACACAGAGAAGGGGCATGAGGCGATCTTCCAGCAGCGGACTCGTTGCGACATCCAACCGGCCTGCAAGATGAAAAACCGGAACTTCTCCAACGAGTGAAAGAGTAATCTCCATTACCAAGACTAGGCACGAATCAACGATTTCATCCAGAGAGATGACGAGAAAGAGAGAATCTTTTTGACGCACGGGCGACTCCGACAGAATCTCTAGCTAAATTATGGCCACCACATCATACGACCTCATCGTGATCGGAGCAGGACCAGCCGGGTATGTCGGCGCGATCAGAGCAGCACAACTCGGCAAACGTGTCGCAGTCATCGACATCGAACGCGGAGGAGGCACGTGCAACAACTGGGGTTGTATTCCGACCAAGGCACTTCTCAAGAACGCCGAGCTCTATCATCAGATGGCTCACCGGGCGGAAGAGTTTGGATTCAAGATTGCGGGACTTGATTACGACTGGACAAAGATCATCAAACGCTCCCGCGATGTCTCTGAGAAAGGCTCGGCAGGGTTGGATTACCTCTTCAAGAAAAATAAAATCGATTTCATCCGTGGCACGGCAACGCTCGATAAGGCTGGAGAAGTCTCGGTCAAGGCAAACGATGGCACCGAGACCATCTACGCAACCAAGGATATCCTCGTGGCCACCGGCTGCGTCACCCGTCCGTTGCCCGGGCTGCCCTTTAACGGCAAGACAGTGATTGGTTCCAAGGAAGCCCTCACGCTACCCGCACAACCCAAGTCCATAGTGATCATCGGCGCGGGAGCCATCGGCGTGGAGTTTGCCTACTTCTTCAATGCATTTGGAACCAAAGTCACCATCGTCGAACTCCTGCCCAACCTCCTCCCGGTTGAGGATACGGATGTCTCCGTGGCGTTGGAAAAATCCTTTGTCAAACAGGGGGTCAATCTGCTCCTCGGACATAAGACCACCAAGACCGAGGTTACCGAGAAGGGGGTCAAGATCACCGTGGCGGATACCACGGGTGCTGAGAAAGTCATCGAGGCCGATATGGCTCTTGTAGCCATCGGTGTGCAGCCGCTGCTCCCAGGGGGAGCCTTGACGGTCGGACTCACCGACCGCGGATACATCCAGACCAATGACCGATACGAGACCACCATCAAGCATGTCTATGCTGCCGGAGACATCATCGGGCCGCCATGGCTTGCCCATGTTGCGAGCTACGAGGCAATCCAGTGCATCGAGGGACTCTATGTTCCGGGTCACAAGCCCAAGAAGGTCACCCTCTTCCCCGGTTGCACCTACTGCCATCCGCAGGTTGCGAGCATTGGTCTTACTGAGCGTGCCGCCAAGGAGAAAGGACTCAAATACAAGGTCGGCAAGTTCGCCTTCATGGCAAGCGGGAAGGCACGCGCCATCGGGGAGCTTGATGGCTTCGTGAAACTCATTGTCGGCGAGCAACATGGGGAAATCCTCGGGGCGCATATCATCGGAGAGTCGGCTACCGAGCTGATAGCCGAGTTGGGGCTGGCCATCAATCTCGAGGCCACCTACGAGGAACTGATCGAGACCATCCATGCGCATCCGACCTTGAGCGAAGCCGTACACGAAGCGGCTCATGCCTCACAAGGTCATGCTATCCATAGCTAATTTTAGCTATGGAAAATCCGGCTGGCGAGACGATCAATGACTTGCATCAGGAGCTCAAGGAAAAGGCGACGGAGTCCAAGGATGGATTTCTGACTCGTATTGCGCTTACTACGGCGCTGATTGCAGCGCTTGCCGCCATCACTGGATATCTTGCCGGAGAGAGGGCTGATGAATCCCTTGTGGATCAGATCCATGCCGCCGATCATTGGTCATACTATCAGGCTAAGAGTATCAAGAGCGCCGTCCTGACGGCAAAAATCGAGACGCTTCAGACCCTCAAAGGAGAGCCGCCAGCCAAGACCGATACCGATAAGATTGCCCGCTACGAGGAGGAGATGAAGGAGATCCAGAAACTGGCTGAGGAGAAACAGCATCAGGCAACGCTACGACTGGAACAACGCAAGATTCTGGCCAACGGCGTCACGCTTTTTCAAATCGCCATCGCGATAGGAGCCATTTCGGCCATTACCCGCAAAAAAGGCCTCTGGTATGGCAGCCTGCTTTTTGGCGCAGGTGGAGTTGTGCAACTGATTCACGAACTCTTTTTTAGCTAAGCAAGCGCTGTTCACCTCATGAATGCCGAAGAGCAGGGGATGAAGAGCGAGTCCCTAAGCAAAGTCCCTGAGGTATCGCTCGTCTTCTGGATCATCAAGATCGCTGCGACGACGCTTGGGGAAACCGGAGGTGATGCCGTCTCCATGTCGATGGGTCTTGGCTACCTCGCGGGAACGGGCATCTTTGCCGTGATCTTTGCAGGAGCCCTCCTCGCACAAATCGCTGCGAAGAAATTTCATCCTCTCCTCTACTGGATTACGATCATTGCCACCACGACCGTGGGCACGACACTCGCCGATTTTGCCGACCGATCGCTCGGCATTGGCTACGCCGGGGGAACGACCTTGCTGCTAGGTCTCCTCGCGCTTTCCCTCTTTCTCTGGCATCGCACCCTTGGCACGATTTCCGTGGAGAGCGTGAGTACTCCGAAGGCCGAAGCCTTCTACTGGATCACGATCATGTTCTCACAAACACTTGGCACGGCACTCGGGGACTGGACGGCAGATTCAGCGGGCATGGGCTATCTGGGTAGCGCGCTGCTCTACGGCGGCTTGCTTGCCATCCTAGCACTGGCTTATTGGAAAACAACTATCTCACGCACACTGCTCTTTTGGGCAGCGTTTATTCTCACGCGACCTCTCGGAGCGGTGTTGGGCGACTTCCTCGACAAACCTCATGATCATGGGGGGCTGGCGCTGAGCCGTTATAGTGCAACCGCAGTGCTATTGGTCTTTATGGGTTTCTGCATCCTGATCTTCCCTCAGCGGGCAGCGGCCAAGAGTCACTAACCGCGCAGCGCGCGAATCTCCGCCGCCCGATCCGCCGCCTTGAAGACAGAGGTTCCAGCGACCATCACATCGGCACCTGCTTCCCGGCAGAGGGCGGCAGTTTTCACCGTGATCCCTCCATCGACCTCGATCAGGAAATCAAGACCGAGTTCCTTGCGCAGCTTGGCCGCAGCACGGATTTTATCGAGCATCTCCGGCATGAAGGATTGGCCCCCGAAGCCCGGCTCCACCGTCATGATGAGCAGGAGATCGAAGCGACCGAAGAGTTCCCGAGCCTGATCAAGCGGCGTGCCCGGCTTGATCGAGAGCCCCGCTTTCTTTCCTGCGGCCCGCACGCGATCCAGCGTGATCCCGGCATCGTGATTGGCTTCAAGGTGGGAGGTGACGCCATGCACGCCCTTGATGTTTAGAAACTGTTCCAGATAGCGATCCGGTCGTTGGATCATGAGGTGAACATCCAGCGGGAGATCGGTATGACGCCCGGCAGCTTCTACGATGATGGAGCCGAAGGAAATATTCGGGACAAAATCACCATCCATGATATCGCAGTGAATCCAGTTGGCGCCGGCGGTCGTGATGCTGGCAACCTCATCTCCAAGGCGTGCAAAATCACTGGCAAGGATGGATGGGGCGATCAGGGAAGGCATGGCTAGAGAAAAAGCTGAAAAGCTGAAACCTGAAAGCTGAAACTTGAGGTGGATGATTTTATACAACATGCTCTGAAACCGCATGGATTTTTCAATTGTCCCCATTTCCGATGATGCTCCTCTAATTGATCTGCAAAGTGATGATTACTTCATGGCGCAGGCGATGCGTCAGGCGGTGAAGGCCTACGAGGCCGAGGAAGTCCCCGTGGGCGCCGTGGTTGTCCGTGAGGGGCGGATCATCGCCCGCGCTTCCAATCAGGTGGAGATGCTCAAGGATGCTACGGCCCACGCCGAGATGCTGGCGATCACACAGGCCGAGAATGCCCTCGGCGATTGGCGACTCACCGATTGCGATCTCTATGTAACCAAGGAGCCCTGCCCGATGTGCGCCGGAGCATTGGTTCATGCCCGTCTGAGGCGGGTCATCTTCGGATGTGGTGATCCTATCGGTGGGGCGGCGGGAGGCAGGATCAATATCCTCCAACTGCCCGGTCTCAACCACCACTGTGAGATCACTTCCGGCGTTCGGGGAGAGGAGGCGCTTCAGTTGCTAAAGAGCTTTTTTGCAGAACGGCGAAAATAGCCTACAGTGCCAGCTTCCCCCTAGGGCGTGTCCGGTCTTGCAGCAACACGGCTGATACGATTTAGTCAACGTTCGCTCTAAAGGAAACGCTGATTTAATCCCATGAAGACCGCTGAGAACCAGTTGCTGATTTTTGAAGGCGCGAGTGCTGGGCGATACCCGCAGCGGTCTCGCCCGAGCGAGCAACGCAACAAAAATCGACAACTGGCTTCAGCCCTTCGGGTTACGGCGATAAAAGGTCGGCGACTGCGTAGGCTTCGTGTTTACAGCCCACTGCGGGGATGCTTGCGCGAAGCCGCCTTGTCGGCGACCCCTTCTTGCCGCAACGGTCTCTATGCGATTAAATCAGTGCTTCCTTAACAGGCCCATTTTTCATGCTTAACTGGATTCTCAAAAAAATTGTCGGTTCCAAGAACCAGCGCGAGGTGCGCCGGATGCTTCCAACTGTCGCCAAGATCAACCAGATTGAAGCCACCCTTCAATCACTACCCGACGAGGCACTCCGCGAAAAGACCGCTGCCTGGAAGGCTGAGCTTAAGCAGATCGAGGATCCTGATTTGCTCAAGAAGCGGCTCGACGAAATCCTGCCTGAGGCTTTTGCCGTTGTCAAAAATGCGGCCCGCCGGATGTGCGGCATGGGGTTCATCGTCTGTGATCAGCCCTACACCTGGAACATGGTGCACTTCGATGTGCAACTCATCGGCGGCATGGTACTTCACAAGGGACGCATCGCCGAAATGGCCACCGGTGAGGGAAAGACCCTCGTCGCCACCCTCCCCGTCTATCTCAACGCCCTCACCTGCCGTGGCGTCCATGTGGTGACGGTCAATGATTACCTTGCCCGGCGCGATGCGGAGTGCATGGGGCAGCTTTACGGATTTCTCGGTCTCACGACAGGCATCATCCAGAATGATCAGGCACCGGAGAATCGCCGCGCCCAATACGAATGTGACATCGCCTATGGCACCAACAGCGAGTTTGGATTCGACTACCTCCGTGACAATGGCATGGCTACCAGCCGGGAGCAGCAGGTACAGCGCGGGCATTACTACGCCATCGTCGATGAAGTGGATTCCATCCTGATCGATGAGGCCCGCACGCCGCTCATCATCAGCGGCCCCTCCACCGTTTCGACCCATCAGTTTGACCGCTTCAAGCCGCTTGTAGAGCAGCTGGTTCGCAAACAGACGGCACTCATCAACCGCCTCGTTGTGGAGTCCAAGGAACTCTTGGAAAAAGGGGAGAAAGAGGCCGCCGGCCTTGCCCTCTTCAAGGTCAAGCTTGGCCAGCCGCGCAACAAGGGACTCCTTCGTGCCATGGAAGACCCCGAGCTGCGCCGTCTTACCGACAAGGCCGAACTCTCCTTTTATCAGGATACATCCAAGGATGCTTTGGTGGCGCTCAAGGAGGAGCTCTATTTCACCATCGAGGAGAAACAGCAGGAGGCCGATCTCACCGAGATGGGACGCACCTTCCTCAATCCAGACGATCCGAATGCCTTCGTCCTCCCCGATCTGCTCACGGAATTTGCCGATATCGAATCCGATCCCACTCTAAGTGCCGCCGAAAAAGCGACAAGAAAAGCCGCCGCACAGCAGCATTGCGACACCTCCGCCGAGCGGATGCACAACATCGCCCAACTCCTCAAGGCCTACTGCCTCTACGAGAAGGATGTCGAATATGTCGTCGAGGAGAACAAGGTCATCATCGTTGACACCTTTACCGGGCGTAAAATGTCGGGACGCCGCTGGAGTGATGGACTCCACCAGGCCGTCGAGGCCAAGGAGGGGGTTCAGATTGATCGCGAGACACAGACCATGGCGACGATCACCATTCAGAACTACTTCCGACTCTACGAGAAACTCTCCGGCATGACCGGAACAGCGGAAACCGAGGCCAATGAATTTCACGACATTTACGGACTCGAAGTCGCCGTCATTCCGACCAACCGACCCATCGCCCGTCTCGACGAAAACGACCGCATCTACAAGACGCGTCGCGAAAAACTCAACTCTGCAATCGAGGAAATCAAGGTCGCCTATGGCCGGGGCCAACCCATTCTTGTCGGCACGGCCAGCGTTGAATCTTCCGAACTTCTGAGCCGGATGCTCAAGAGAGAGAAAATTCCGCACACCGTCCTGAACGCCAAGTTCCACATGCAGGAGGCGGAGATTGTCTCCCGTGCCGGACAGCGCGGGGCCATCACCATCTCCACCAATATGGCTGGCCGCGGCACCGACATCAAACTCGGGGAGGGGGTCTCAGAACTCGGCGGACTCTATGTGCTCGGAACCGAACGGCATGAATCCCGCCGCATCGACCGCCAGCTCCGTGGGCGTTGCGCCCGACAGGGAGACCCTGGCCGCTCACGCTTCTACATCAGCTTCGAGGACGACCTCATGCGTAATTTCGGCGCTGCCGACCGCATGACCAAGATCATGGAGACCTTCGGCATGAAGGAGGGAGAGGAGCTTGAGCATCCTTGGCTCAACAAGAGCGTCGAGACCGCACAGAAACGCGTCGAACAGCGCAACTACCTCATGCGCCGCCGCACACTTGAGTTCGACGATGTCATGAACCAGCAGCGGGAAGTCATCTACGGCTACCGCAACGAAGTTATGGATGCGGAGAATCCGCGCAGCCTCATCCACGAAGTCATCACCGAAATAGTGCCCAAAAAAGTGGCCGCATTCCTGATCACCGAGAACGATTCCGAAGCCGATGTCGCGGGACTGGTACAATGGCTCAACACTACCTTCCCGGTGGGACTCACGGCGGAGAAATGCGCCTTTGAGACCCGCTCCATCGAAGAGAACGGCCAGTTCGTGCTACAGACCATCATCGAGGCTTACGACCGCAAGGCCGCCATCGAGGATGCAGCCGCCCGCAGCGGCTTGGAGAAATATGTCATCCTCAATGCCATCGACCGTCTCTGGCAGGAGCACCTCTACGCCATGGACAGCCTTAGAGAGGCCGTCTATCTCCGCGCCTACGGACAGAAAGATCCGCTGACGGAATACAAGACCGAGGCCTATGCCATCTTCGTTGAGTTGATGGACAACATTAAGAACGAAGTGATTAACAACCTCTTCCGCAGCACAACGAATCTTCAGGCCTTTGAACAACTCCTTGCTTCCCTGCCGCAGCATCTCATGCAGAGGGATCTGCTCGAACCCTCCCAAGGTGGAGCTACGCAGGCTCAGCAGAATGTTTCCGCTCCGCAAGCCGCTCCCGTCTCCGCAGCGCAGGCCGAGATGGATCGCGCTTTTGCGGCACCCCAGCCGAAACGGGAAGCACCAAGGGTGGGACGGAATGATCCATGTCCTTGTGGGTCCGGCAAGAAATTCAAATCCTGCTGTGGGCGCACAGCTTAGGCTGCGCTGTCTGGTTATTTTGGCGGATAGCTGCGTTGGCCTGCGCTTGCAGTAGGTATACTACAGCCTTTAAACGGCACTTTGTTCCCACAAAGCGGTGCCGACACTCAGGTTTTGCCTTCGACAAATTCTCCACGCCTCTACCCAGAGGCTTGGTTCAGGGCCGCATTGCTCTCCATCCAATTTCACTGCGCCTACACGAAAAAGATCAGCCAATGCCCGGAGGGTATTGGCTGAAGCGCCTAGTTAGCGCGTTGCGATCAATCCATGAGAGAGGTTTTTGCCGTAAACACTAATTCTGCAGTTTTTAGAGAAGAAACAGAATCAAGGTGAGCGATAATTTCAGGAGTTCCGAGGGTGTTGGTCTTGTTTGCGCTCGATTGAGTAATAACCATCCGAATGTCGACTCTGTTTTCAGTAAGAAGGGTTGCAGTAAGGGAGTATTTTAGCTCTGAGTCTTGGCTACCGATAGTTACGGACGCTTCTTTTCCGTTCTCTACGATTAGTGTGGGCATGCTAAGTATTTGACTGTTACCGGTTGCAATAGTCGTCTCAACCTGAAGTTTCGGCGCAGCAAGAGCAGAATATGTTAAAACTGCGGTTACTATAATGGAGTATAATGTTTTCATTTGATTTTATGGAGGTGAACTGGTTTTAAGTCGTTGTAGAAACGCCTAACTCGTAATTAGACGAAGAATCATTCCTATAGCAATGTTGGCTATAGTGTTGGCCAAATTTGTAAGCGAAACGCTCAATAAAACATAGGGCCCATCATGGGATCACCCATCGGGCCGTATAATCCGCTCCAATCCGCCCACTCTGCCTGTTCCAACTTGATCGCCTTTTCGTTGGCGATGTCCGGATTGATTTCTTTTTTGTAGAGGAGGTGCTGGTAACGCTCAAACTGGGTGTTACCCCCCACCAGCAGGAGGTTCTTGCGGCCATCGGCAAGCATGAAGAGAGTTTTGCTATTCTTGGTGACTTGGGTGATGTGTCCCTGGGGTAGTTTCTGCACCTTGGCGAGCTGTGCTGGGGTTTTGGGAGTCACAGCGCGGAATCCCGCCTGCTCAAGATACTGCTCCTTGCGGTCCAGATGACTCGTGCAGGCCGAGAGGGAGAGTGAAAGGAGCGCAATACTAAGGAAGGAGATCTTGTACATAGGGAATCAACTGGTTCTATGCCAAGAACCGAAAAAGGCCAAGAGAAGAGAGACAGTGTCTCTGCAAGTAATGCGCAAACGGATGGTCAATCCACCAAGTCTTCGATGGGAGAATTCAAAACTTCACCCGGACAAACCGTGGCCAGTAAAGGCGGTCATCGTTCAGGAGTGTTTCCGGGTTTGTTGCATTGGCTGCGTAAGTGACGATCAATTCGTTTGGTGCCGTAGAGAGCATCGGGTGGGCTTTGGCAGCGTAGCAGAAGATGCCGTCACCCCATGTCGCTTCCGGGCAGCGGTAAACGATCGTTGCTTTACTCCACGGCCCCCATGGGTTGGGAGCTGTACGGGCGATGATGTTCCTGGACAAACCGTTGGGCGTGCAGATCAGGACATAACGATGGAGAGCGGGCAACCACGAGACGGAGTACTCGTTGGCGACATCCGGGCAGAGATCGGCAGCATGTAATGACAGCCTGCTCCATTCTTTGCCGGTATAAAACCGCCACCGGTGGAAATCCTCCAGATGACCCTTCGAGACGCGCGCCAGAATCATCGACTTGTCATGACAAGGGCGTTCACGCAAGCCGTAGAGATAAACGAAGCCGTCTGCCTTGAGGATGGCCGCGCCAAAGATTCTGTTTTCGCCGGGGGAGAATTTTGTGAAAGGAATTTTCCGTAAGGAGAACTTCCATACTGTTGGTAGATCAAGCGGATTGGCAACCCTGCAGAGAGTGGTTCCAATCTGTCGGAAACCGAAAGCGGAAGGAGCGCTGGTTCGCTCTATTTCGGAAAGAAATACAGACAGACGGTTACGCTCCATCACTCCGTCTGCAGGCCAAAACCATCGCTGTGCGTTCTTTGGGACGATCAATGACCGCGGTTCGCCGTTGGAAGATGAGCCGCAAAAAAAATGCACTCGGGCGGTCTCAGGATCCAATCGATGTTGTATGCCGATACTGTTATTGATCATGGCGACTGGAACGCGCCGACCATCGCGCACTTTGCCGAGGAAGGTATCCCCAAAGAGCCACAGGACACGGTTTTTACCCAACGACACCGAGTAGTCGGCATCCGCCCCGATCCATCCGGAGGATCGATGGAAGAGCCGGTCATAGGCCGGGATTTTCTCCGATACCATGGATGCCTCTGCTACTTGTGCATAAGATACAAGCAGCAGAAAGAAGAGCAAATTTCTGAGGGAGGGATTCACAAGGTATCACCAACGCAATAGGTTCAGCAAAGCTGGGAATCAAGCCCATGCAACACGAATCTATTAATCTTTAGCCGATGCCCTTCCGCCGATAGGCTTTGTTGATGATCAAGCAATTCAACGATTTTGCTGCGAATGAACGGACTTATCTGGCGTGGCTGCGAACGGCCCTTGCCTTGATCGCCTTCGGATTCATGCTGGAGCGCTTCGATCTGTTTCTGAAGATGTTTGAGAAGACTGTGGGAGAGGGAAGGCTGCCAATCACCGGCTCTGTGGGGCGGGAGGCGGGGATCGGCATGGTCTCCATGGGCCTACTCGTGATCCTGCTTTCAACCGGACGGTTCATGAGCACAACCAAACGGATTCGCAGCGAGTCTGATCAGCCTTACGACACACGTGGAGTGTTGGTTATGGGCGGAGTCTTTTTCATCCTTGCGCTCTTCATCCTGCTCTATGTTTCTAAGATTCTCACAATAGTATGAAGTCCGATCAGGATCTTTATAAGAAGTTACGCGATCTCCCAAAAGAGAAGCTTTGGGAGGATGAGGTTGCCCGATTCAATGCGGCCGCACCGCGGGAGCGCATGGAAAGGGTGGCCGTTATCCGTGCCGTCGGATCGGTCTTTTTCCGTTTCGGAACGGTAGAGGAAAAGGTAGCCGTGCGCGCATGGCTGACGGCATTGCTCGCGGACCCTCAGGAAAAAATCCGCCGCTATGCCATGACGGCCCTTCCGAAGATCGGTGCAAGTGAGGAGGCGGAAAAGCGGATGATTTCCTTGCTGAAGGCATCGGGTCCGGAACGGGAGAAGCACCATCTGGGTCGAGCGCTCGAAAAGGTCGGTGGTGAAGCGACGCTGGCATTGGCAGGCGATGATTTGTCGTGTGTGACGGAGCAGAAAGTGAAAGCAGCCGTGTTGAGGAAAGAGAATCCCGGAAGCATCCAGCTCGAGGCCCTTTTGCCAGCGGATGCCGGGATGAGAATCTTTCTGCGCTGCCGACGGGGATTGGAGGGAATCGTTCGGGAAGAAATCGAGGAGAAGTTGGATGATGGTATTTTCAAGATCGGAGAGGTGCGTCCTGGCTGTGTGACGCTGACACCACGGAGATCGTTTTCCCTCGGAATGCTTTATGAGCTGCGATGCTTCGGGACGGTCGGATTCAGCCTGGGACTGATTCAAAACGGTGAGGGGGAACAGTGGATCGAGGCGTTGGTCCAAGCGATCGCATCCCCTCGGACGAGGAGTATCATGCTTGCAGCCACTGAAGGAACGGCACGGTATCGTTTGGATTTTCCTACCCGAGGTCATCAGCGCGGAGCGATCCGTCAGGTCGTCGAGCGGGCTTATGCGAAGGCGCCAGAGATACTCAATGATGCCCGTCAGGCACTCTGGTCGGTTGATGTGATTCCTGTCGGCGTCCTTGGGAGCATGGCCTCGGTCGAACTCAGGCCCCGCCTCTATCCCGACCCGCGCCTTGGCTATCGTCAGGATGACATTGCCGCCGCCTCGCACCCTCCGCTTGCGGCAGCGATGGCGCGACTTGCAGCAAAGGCTGCCTTTGGCAGAAAGGGTCAGACCATTTGGGATCCCTTCTGCGGGTCAGCTTTGGAGCTTATCGAGCGAGCCCTGCTCGGAGGTGTGGGCACGGCTTACGGCACGGATCTCGATGCAAGGGCTCTGGAGGTGGCCAGGGCCAATTTCTCCGCCGCTACCCTCAGCTCCACCGAAGCCAACTTGATTCAAATCGATTTCCGTGATGTCTTTCGGGATCAGTTGATCAAGGAAGGAAGCATCTCCCTCATCATTTCCAATCCTCCCCTCGGTCGACGCGTCCGCGTGAAGGATCTGCGGGGACTCTTTGGGGATTTCTTTGCGGTCGCCTCTCGTGGATTGAAACCCGACGGCTTGTTGATCTTTACCAATCCGCTCCAAATGGGTCCCAACGATCCCTCTCTCACACTGGAATACAGCCAAACCGTCGATCTCGGTGGCTTCAACTGCCAACTGGAGATGTATCGCAAGGCGGGATAATCCCAAGGGGAGAGCCCTAAGACGAAAGGCGGAACTCCTTGTCTAGTAGTGCTTCCAATTCGATCATGGCACCATCCAGACGATCGTGGAGCGGTGTGCGTTCTTCCCCTTTTTGTAGGGTCAGGGCGTGGGCGACACGGTGGGCGAGGCTGCGGTTGAGATTGGATTCGCCAAGCTGATTGATCTGTTCATTGACTTTGGTAACCCGCTCGCGGGCATCGCGGATTTTCTCCATGGCTGCCGCTTCCGTTGCGACGCCGGAGTCCACGGCAAGGAGCTGCTTGCAGTTAAAAAGCCGACAACGCATCGGGCGTTGGTCATAGATGGCACAGGAGCAGGAACCATCTTTCTCACTGTGCATGGAGCAAGGCTGAAGGAAAAACTCCATGCCCTTCTTCCTGCGAAGCTTCATTCCGAGTGAGGCAAGCTGGCGGGAGGAATCCCCCTTTTGCAGGTTTACGGAGTGAAAAAGCACCCCGTCACAGCACATCCCGCAGGCAGCACAGAGACGGGCGGAGTGGGAGGAAGAGTCGGCAGTCGTGACTTCGTTCATATGAGGAAAGCATGGTCGTCCCCAGCCGATATGGGAAGAAATTCGCTATCCTTGGAATCTATGCGATAATGCGGCACAAGGCGTATGCAAACAGTTCTCACCATTTTGACGACTGCGGGCATCTCATTCTCATTTTGCGCTATAGGCCTTGCCGACCCACCGACTGTGAAATCAGGAAGAACGGTTTATCTCAAGGATGCAGGCGATTATCTTAATAAGGCCCCGATCCTGCCCAAGATCGAGGCCACACCTTCTCCCTCACCGAAAGCGACCGCCAGACCAACCGTCACGCCGAGACCAGCCCTGCGGACAGCAATCGATGAGGATGATGAGGCGAAGCCAGCCAGAGACTATCCACCGGCGATCATCCATCGTTCCTCGATGAATGTGGGTCGACAGATACCGGTTCCGACCCAGTATGCGGCTCCGCAAGTCGTCGGTGCACAGAATGGAGGGTTGACCGTAGTTCCTGCAACACCCACGGGATTTCAAACGATACAGACCGGGGTCACCACGGGTACGGATGCCTCCGGTAACACAACCGTGCGGGATACGGAACTTAGCGGGATGGTGAACTATGGCCAACCGATTCGTGCGGTGGCGCCTGTCTACAATCAGAATGGTCAGCCTGTTGGCACGCAGGTTATCACCGTGTCGCCCAACCCAATCCTAGTGCCTGTGACCCAAACCATCGAGATTCAGCAAAGCACCCGCTGAGGAAGCCCTGATTAAACAAGCAGCCGTTCCACCTCTTCCCGCGAGAGGCCATCTATTTGAATCAGCTTTCTGCGCGAAGTATCACCTTGGGCAAGGCGCACGGAGCGTTTCGGAAGGCCGAGTTTTTTGGCAAGGAATCCGCAGAGTTCCTGATTGGCTTTTCCCTCCAGCGCAGGGGCATGGATTTTTACCTTTAGGGCCTCGCCAAGCCAGCCCACGACTTCGCTTCTGGGAGCATTGGGAACTGCTTTGATCTCGATGCGGCAGCCTTCCACAAGTGGAACAGTTCAGGCCAGTCCACGAAGCAGCTTGTCGTGCAGACCATCGAAGGCACCATTGCTCAGGACGACGAGGACATCACCCTTTTCGAGTTGTGGGCGCAGGAGTTCGACGATTTTATCCGCAGAGACTTCATGAAATGCCGGATGGCCGGCTGTTTTCAAATCATCCACGAGTCGGTTGGCATCAAGGCGATCTTCGGGCTTGAGGTCTGCGGCACGATTCACTTCGCCGATGACCACGCCATGAGCAGCGGCGAAGGCGGCGGGAAGGTCGTGCTGGAAAATGGCACGACGGGTGGTGTTGGATCGTGGCTCGAAAAGTGCCCAAAGACGCGATCCTGAATAACGCTGGGCCAGCCCCTCCAGCGTCTGACGGATAGCTGTGGGATGATGGCCGAAGTCGTCGATGATCGTGATCCCGTTGACCACACCGCGCACTTCCTGACGCCGCTTGATCCCTTGGAACTTCAGGAGGGCTTCGCGGATCACGCCCGTGGGGATGCCATAGAAATGAGCCGCACAAACGGCCATGGCTGCGTTGCGGAGATTGTGCTCGCCCGACATCGGCAGATCGAACTTCTCAGTGAAAAGTTCAAACCCACAGCTTCCATCCCTTTGCCAAGGATGGAGAATTCGGTTGGCGGCGTTTTCTGAGAAACCGACTTCGACAATCGGGGCGGGGCAAGACTGCGCCACTTCAATGCAGTTCTGATCATCGGCATTGATGAGCACCATGCCCTCGCTCGGAACAATATTGAGCAGACGCCTGAAACTCAGCTTGATTGCATCGAGATCGGAAAAAATATCGGCATGGTCAAACTCGATATTGTTTACCACGAGGAGTTCCGGAAGATAATGCAGGAACTTCGAGCGTTTATCGAAGAAGGCGGTGTCGTATTCATCTCCCTCGATGACGAAATGTCGTGAAGTGGACGGATCACGCAGGCAGGCACCTTGACCCAGATTGGCAGGAAGTCCGCCAATCAGGTAGGAGGGATTCTTCCCGGCATATTCCAGAATCCACGCTGTCATGGAAGTGGTGGTCGTCTTGCCGTGTGTGCCGCTGATTACGATATTGTGACGGCCTCTCAGAAAGTGGGCGCGCAGCACTTCGGGTAGCGAGGCATAATTCAGTTTCCGGTTGAGAACCGCCTCGACCTCGGGATTGCCTCGCGAGATCGCATTGCCGACAACAATGAGGGCATCCTCCTTGGGAAGATTTTCGGGACGGAAACCAGAGCAGACAGCGATCCCGCGCGAGGCGAGGAAGTCGCTCATCGGAGGGTAAGCGGCATGATCCGAGCCGGATACGATCCAGCCCTGATCCTTCATGGCTGATGCCACTGCTCCCATCGCGGTGCCGCAGATTCCTAGGAAATGAACGCGAGGGGCGGGAGATCCGGAAAGTGACATGAATATCAGCGGGAAGATGTAGGGGGGTGAAAGCCAGACTTCGGCTTAGTAAACATCCTTTACATAACGCTTGAACTTCTTCATCTCGCTGACGTAGAGAGCGGCCTCTTCGGTGGATTTGCCACCGGAGATTTCCACGATCCGATGAAGAGCTGCGTCGACATCCTTGGCCATGCGTTTGGCATCACCACAGATGTAAAAATAGGCGCCCTCTTCAAGCCATGCATAGAGCTGATCGGCCTTCTCAAGCATCCGGTGCTGCACATAGATTTTTTCCGCCTGATCGCGGGAGAAGGCAAGGGAAAGTTCGTTCAGCACACCTTCGGCCTGAAAGACTTCCAGTTCCTCGCGGTAGAGAAAATCGGTTTCGGCTTTCTGATCGCCGAAGAAGAGCCAGTTCTTACCGGTGGCGCCGGTAACTTTTCTCTCCTGAAGGAACGCCCGGAATGGGGCGATTCCGGTGCCGGGGCCTACCATAATCACAGGCGTGGAAGTGTTTTCGGGTACACGGAAGTGCTTTGCGACATGAACAAATACAGGCACCGTCTCCGTGCGATCTGCAAGGAAAGTGGAGCAGACGCCTTCCCTCTTGCGTCCGTGGCTTTCATAGCGGACGGCCGAAACGGTCAGATGAACGGATGAAGGATGTGCCTTTTGTGAAGAGGCGATAGAATAAAGTCGGGGTTGAAGTTTGCGCAGCACCTTGACGAACTCCTCGGCGGTGAATTTGACTGCGGGATATTCGAGCAGGGCGTCGACCACCTCCCGGCCATAGAGATAATCGTCGAGATCAGCCTTCCCCTCAGGAGTCACCATCGAGAGGAATTTGGCTGCGGCCGGCTCTTTTCCCGCAATGGCGGTTAGGAGCTTCTTGTCCATCTCGGTGATGACATAGAAGTGCAGGAGGGCTTCCCGAAGCGTCACGGGATTGCCATTCGTATCAGGAACGATTTCCTCGCCGGTGAGACCCAGCACTCCGAGAATCTCGGCAACCAGGGCCGGATTGTTTGTCGGGAAGACGCCAAGGGAATCTCCCACTTCATAAGTGATGCCCGAGTCCGTAAGAACGATCTCGAAATGGCGTGTATCCTTGGCTGAGCCCGAGCCGGTTAGCTTGCGATTGACGGAGAGCTTGGCTGGGAAAGGATTCTTGCGGGTATAAAGTGCAGTAGGGTCAGCGGACATCGGTGCAGGATAATAAAAGGTTGGTCGTTTCGTTCAAGCCCACAGGAAGCAAACTTCAAGCCATGACACGATATCAGGAGATAAGTGCAAGCTGCTCCATAAGCAGAATGTTCATCCTGATCCCACCGAGGAAGTTTTCCAGCAGCATATTCTCATCTGGTGAGTGAATACGGGCATCAGGATTTGCCAGGCCAAGCAGGTAAGAATCAACACCCAGGATTTCCTTGAGTGTCGCGAGGATTGGGATGCTGCCGCCGTCTCGCAGTAGCAACGGTTCCGAGCCGAAGGCTGAAACGAGCGCTTTGCGTGCCGCCAGTCCGTCGGGGGAATTGGGGTCGGATTGATACGCTGCCCCCGCGTGGCCGGCGATGATCTCCAGCAACACACCGGGAGGAGTCTGACGGCGAAGATATTCTTCAGCGGCATTCAGAATCACGGCCGGATCTTGATCGGCCACGAGTCGGAAGGTGAGTTTGACAAAGGCTTGGCTGGGCAGGACGGTTTTTGTTCCAGAACCCTGATAGCCGCCCCCGATCCCGTTGACCTCGGCGGTGGGTCGCGCCCCAATGCGCTCTATCGTGGAAAATCCTTTTTCTCCTACCAAATCCCCAACCCCTGCCAGATGTTTGATGGCGTCATCGCCACCCGATGCTGCTTCCAGATCGGCAGCAGCATCGCGTTCCCAGCCTTGAAGCGGCCGCACGGCATCGTAAAATCCCTGAATACGCACACGCCCTTCATCGTCGTGAAGGGAGGCAATCAGCCGGGCAACCACGGTTGCAGGATTGGCTACGGCTCCACCGAACAGGCCGCTATGCAAGTCCCGGGACGGGCCGCGGACGATCACCTCCAACGCGGCGATACCGCGTAGGGCGTAGGTAAGGGCGGGGCGATTTCCCGGTGCCATGGCCGTGTCTGAGATCGCCACAAGATCGCAGGCCAGATCCGGGCGATGCTCGGTCAGAAACTCTGCAAGGTTCGGACTCCCGATTTCTTCTTCTCCCTCGATTAGAAAGATGACATTGACCGGGAGAGAACCTTTTTCCCTCAGTGTCTCGGCCACGCCAAGAATATGCGCAAGGATCTGCCCCTTGTTATCCGCCGCCCCGCGGGCATAGATCCTCCCATCTTCGATACGAGGTTCAAAGGGAGGAGTCGTCCATCCTTCGAGGGGCTCGGGGGGTTGAACATCATAATGGCCATAGATCAACACTGTTCGCTTGGCTGGGTCATGTGGAGAACGCGCCACGACGACCGGAGAACCGTGTGTTGGATAGATGGTTGCTGCCAGCCCAACCTCAGAAAGCAGGGCCTGTAACCATTCAGCACAGACCACGAGATCGGGCGCGTGCTCCGGCTGCGTGGAAATGCTGGGAAAGCGGAGGAACTCAGCTAGGAGATCGAGAGGAGACTTCATGGATGAGAGTGGCTGTCAGCGGTTAGAGTACGGGCTTTTTGGCAGGAGGGCAGAGCAGGGAAAATTTTCCAGCCAGTAATGTGATGAAAAAAGCCGCGGAGATCAGCGGTTTGAACCAGATGCGGGTGAGCCTATAGATAAAACCGTAATTTTCGACAGCGAGCAGGAGCGTGAAAAGGGCAAGCAGTCTGCCGCGTCTGTCATCCCCCGCCACAAGATCCCTAGCCGAGAGGAGTGCAGTAAATCCGCCGAGCATCACGAAGGAATTTTCCTCGGTGCGCGGGTTAAAGAGCATCAGGTAGAGTGCCGCGAGCAGCATCACGGAGAATGCTGCCAGTACACGATCCTCACGGAAACGGCGCATGGCAAAGAGCGCGGCAATCAGCGTGAGTCCGGCGGCGAGCGCGCGCAGGCCGGAGATGATGGCGGGAGGGGGATGGATGCCCCAGTGCCAGAGCATGCCGAAGAAATCACTGAAGTTGTCTTTGATCAGAGGCTGCCCGGCGAGGGCGAATTTTTGCAGGAAATGATGATACTCACCCGTGACATAAGCGGGGCTCGGATGGAGATAGGCAGCGGCGAGCGCAAGAAACAGTCCGGCAGTCAGACGGAGACGGAGAGGAGCGAAACAGGCGGCGGCTAGCAATGCTGGTGCTAGGGCGATTGGTTTGAGCAGGATGGCTATCACCAGCCAGAGTGCGGTGCGGTTGAAACGAGAGATGGCGAGGTCGGCGACCGTGAGCAGCATCAGTCCGGCAATGGGCAGATTGACCTGACCATTGCTCGCGCTCGATAATGCCGACGGGATGACCAGAAGCGTGGCTGCAAGAAAGATGCGTTCTCGCTCGCGCGGATTCAGGAGGCCTGCGATGCGCCATAGTCCCGAAGCCAGCAAGGCAAGCCCTGTCCAGCGCCAGAGGGGTTCTCCAAGCCGCTTCGGCAATACCTGATAGGGTGTGTAGATGATCGCCTCCTGTGGCAGGTAGAGATATCCGACCTGACTCATGTCATAGAGACTTTCGTTGCCAGCCCACCATTTCTCGGAAGCGTGGCGATACTCGGGCGTCACGGTGTGCTTGTCCGGACGCACCGCCACAACAATGCCGACAATCAGCGCAAAGAGCAGCCATGCCCCCACGGCTGCCTTCAATGCCCCACGAGAATCAAGGGTTCGCAGGGTGCTGAGGATCTCCAAGCGTGGCGCGGGCTAGGATTTCAGATCGATGCCATGATCGCCGATCTTGCCGAGATTAAGTCCCGAAAGCGCAGGGATCTTGGCCGCCATCTGCTTGAAAAGATCCTCGATCGAGGAGGCATTTTCCGTTCCGAGTGACTTGAGAAGATCGCTGAGAATTTCCCAATCATCACGGGCTTCACCGGGAGACTTGAGGGCGCGGTTGAGGCGTTGGAGGCGACCATTGACATTGATCATGGAACCGCGTTTCTCGACGGTAGCACTACCCGGGAGGATGATGGTGGCAAACTTGGTAGCGCCATTGGGCAGCATGTCGATCACGACAAAGGAGGCGAGCTTTTCGAGATTGGACTCGGTGATGCCGCAGTGGAGAGGATTTTCCCCAAGGCAGATCAATGAGGTGATGTGTCCGGAAGCTATACCGGCAGCAATCTCAGCAAGCTTCGAACCCGGTGTCGCTGAAGCAACTCCGAGAAGCTGGGCACCACGGGTATTGGGATTCCCATCGGAGGAAACTAGGAAACCATCCCCCTCCTGAAGACGCGGACGGATATCGAGAAGCTCGGTGCCAAGGGTCTGGGCAAGTTTCTTGGTCAGGAAGAGTTCTTCATTGGTCTGACGGCCTGAGGCGATGATCGCAGTCGCTGTACCTGCATGAGTCTTGAGGGCCTCGGCGGTGGCGGCAACTGCTTCCTTCCAACGAAGGGATGCCCCTTTCACCACGGGAGCCTTCAACCGATCCTCACGGTGAATGTAGGTGTAGTTCAGGCGATGTGAATCGGGCATCCAGTAGCTGTTCACCGCCTCGTTCTCACGGGGATTGATCCGGTGAATTTTATTTTCCCGGCTGCTGATGGTAATATTGATGCCGGTGCCGCAACTCGTATCGATGGTCTTGGTTTCCTTAAGGAACCAGACGCGCATCTTGAAGCGGAAGTCTTTGGAAGTCAGTGCCCCGACCGGGCAGATATCGACGGTGTTGAGGGAGTAGTTGCTGTCGAGTCGCTTGCCCGGATGGACAGTCAGGGTCGTGTGGCTCCCGCGATCGACAAACCCAAGGACATCATCCTTGGCCACCTCCTTCATGAAGCGGATGCAGCGGGAGCAGAGAATGCATCGCTCGTCATCAAGCACGATGTGCTTGCCGATATCGACCTGCTTCGGCTTCTTGACTTTGTTATCCTCGAATCGGGAGGAATCATGGCCATATTCCACCGAGAATTCCTGCAAGCGGCATTCGCCCGCCTTGTCGCAGATAGGACAATCAAGCGGATGATTGATCAGGAGGAACTCCATGACCCCTTTGCGGCATTCCTCCACAAGAGGCGACTTGGTGCGGACACCCATCCCCTCGGAAATATCGATAGCACAAGAAATCGCCGGGCGGGGACTCCATGCGATAACGGGGCGACCGTCAGGACCGATTTCCGGTGTGCGATCTGGACCCATCTTTGGCGTCCCCATTTCGATCAGACACATGCGGCAGTTGCCCGGAGAGCTAAGGGCAGGATGGTAGCAGTAGTGCGGAACGAAACTGCCGCTTTGCATACAGGCCTCGATCAGACGCGTTCCCTTCGGAAATAGTTTCCACTCCCCGTCGATCTGAATGTTGATCATCGGGATGGCCGTTTCAGTCTTTGGTTCGGCGGTAGTGGCGGAAGCGCTCATCGGTGGATTATAAAAGTTGGTTTCCCTCTGTTGGAAAAGAAAAAGCATTTATGAACACACAGCTAACAAGGAGCAAGACAGAAGGCGCCTGAAAAGCCCTTGAATCAAAAAAACGCGTTCCGATGGCTTGCCTCCGCTCACATTCGCCTCTACGATCGGAGTTTCAAGCATTCAGGATGGGTGGCAGAGTGGTCGATCGCGCACGCTTGGAAAGCGTGTTTACCTTTATCGGTAACGAGGGTTCGAATCCCTCCCCATCCGCTCTATAAAACCACCCCAAAACCAACCACTTACTCTTTGGTGGCATGTATTAAAAGGCTGTAGAAGCGATTGCACTGAAACACTAGGAACCCCAATTTTATAGGGACATTCTTGTATATTCTTGTATATAGAAATTTATCATGGTTCGCAAGAAGTCTACATTTCCTTACCCCGTAGAAAAAAATGGGAGGCATGGGAGGATCTACAAGCTGGGAAACGGAACCTTCAAGACCCACTTCATCTTCGCCCACAAAACCTACCAGAACACGTTTTCAACCATTGAAAAGGCTCTTGAGCATCTAGAGTCGGAATTCGACAAACTGGATACAGACACCTCCAATTCCCAATCACAATACCCACTCAGCAGGACGAGGAAGGATTATTGGGAGTTGGAACTGCGTCTTAAAAATGAATCAGATGGAGCCTCTTTGTGGACAGCTGTTGATTTTTTTCTGACCTTCCACAAGAAGAAGTCGTTTAAGCGGATGTCCTCAACAGCGATGCTACGGATATCTCCGTGTGGTTTCTCTCCGTGGTTGGCTTCGTATGTGATTTGACTGAACTTGTCCCAATCGGATGAAAACACGCATTCCGCCCCTGCTCTTTCAAAACCATATCGGAAGCCTCCGATTCCACAGAACAGATCAATGAAGCGGAGCTTTTTTGCAGCTTTAGTAGGGCGAGGTGACATGAAACTACGTACTCTACACCCCCAACAATCGGTGACGAGCATCAAGCGGTCTTCGGAGATATATCACCACAAAATGTGGTCAGGTGTGATCAAAAAAAGGTTCTGTCTTTTTCGCCATTTTGGACAGGGGATTTCATCGACCAGATCATCCTCGTGGTGTAATCAGAATATTCTTGCTTTTTATGATTATATCTGAAAGGCTTTTTAGTTACATGAAGGTAACAAAAGTACCCGTGGCAATTCTTGTGAGGATTTCCAGTCAGGCCCAGGAAACTTCAAGACAGATACAGGAGTTAAAATCCTACGCTGATTCCAAGGGGTATGAAGTTGTCGAAGTTCTGAAGGAAACGATTTCTGGCAAGGCAGATGAAAATTTACGGACAGGTCTACATCGTGCCGAAGAACTCGCCAGAACAGGCAAAATCAAAAAGGTGCTGGTTCATGAAGTGAGTCGTATTGCTAGAAAGAACTCTATCGCTCACAAATTCGTCGAAAATCTTGAGTCGTATCAGTGCAGTCTTTATTGGGCCGCACAAAACATTGAGACCCTGCTTCCAAACGGCAAAAGAAACCCTGCTGCTGGAATCATGCTGGCAGTAATGGCTGAAATTGCTCGGAATGAGATCGAAGTTTTGTCCATGCGTGTTCGTAGCGGTCTCGCCTTGGCCCTGAAGAACGGTGTGAAGCTTGGGAGACCACTCGGAAGCACTGTGGACAAGCTCAAGAAGCATCCAGACATCGTGCGAAACCTCAAGAACGGTCAATCAGTCAGAAACACTGCAAAAATCACAGGCAAGGGATTTGCGACTGTGCAGCGTGTGAAGCGTGAATGGCTCAAAACACATCAGCCAGTTCCAACTGCAAATTACGAGTGGTTCCAGAGCACTAAAAATGCATCTAGGAGTCTAGAAACAGTTGCTGGATCTGTTTAATCCAGATGGAGCACGTTCTGAGCAGACTGTGATCCGCACACCTACGTCAACCAACCATGACCAGAAGGCAACTCATCAAATCTCAAAGTAGCCCAAGGTTTTTGGAGCTTGGATGGGTGGATTTCCAGAGCCTTAGAGCAGAAATTTTGTATATGAATTGTATATACTGGCTTTATCTACCAAGTTTTAGTCTGTAAATGGCGAGCGTTCGAATCCCTCCCCATCCGCGTTTTTGTTTAAAAACAAGTAACTATGTCCGCCGGGAGGGATGAAGAACTTCAGTTCGACTGCCATGCCGCGATCAGCGGAATAAGATCAATACGAAGCCTCAATGCAGAGCATCAGCGATAGCTGATGATGATTCCCTCCCCATCCGCGTCTTTTTATGGAGCCGTTTTCGGCTGCACATTGAAGCCCTCGTTGATCGTTGAAAACATCTGGTAGAATCCGGAGAGGACTACCAGTTCGATGAAGCCCTCCATGCCGTAAGCTGCAATCCCGGCGGTCTGAAACTTATCGGGTATGTTTTTCCAGAAGAGTGTCTCGGCCAGAATCTGCGCAGCAAGTGTATAGGGAGCGGGGAAGGAGCCCTCCAGTACCCCTCGTGTGTGTAGAGTTTCGATCACAGGCTCAGGAACGCCCGCCGCGCGCGCATGCTCGACATGGTCGGCCCATTCGAAGGCTGCGCCGGTCTGGCGTGCCACGGAGAGAACCACAAACTGATAGATATCCCGCGGCAGGTGTCCATCGAACTTGAGGTAGAACCCGAGTTCCTCGATCCGCTTGCAGAGTTGAGGGTGATTCATCAGCGCCGCGTACGGCCCGTCGAAGGGAGCCCCGTGTTCCCTGCGCTTGGCCACTATGCTCTCGTAGAGCGCACGGTCGGAGTCGTTAAGCTCATCGGGATTGAAGGGAAGGCTGGCCACTTGGGAAGAAAAGAAAGGGGTTACTCGTGATACGACCATGCAGCGCAGGCGGCTGAAAAATCGGCCACCGGAGTCCGGCAATGCTTATCGGCTTTCACATCAATAACCGTGGGGCCAGCATTTCCAAGGGCTCTGGTAAAAGCTCCGGCCAGCTCCTCCGGTCGGCGCACGGTCTCTCCACGGCAGCCAAGGCTCACGCCGAAGGCCGCCCAGTCGATGTCGGGCAGGGTTGTCAGTTCATCGGGCACAGGGCCTTCCGTGTGCGCCCGCAGCCAGACATTGCCGAGAGCCGCATTATTGATGACCACGAAAAGGATCGGGAGTTGGTAACGCGCGGCGGTGGCCACCTCAATCCCGTGCATATGCATGCAGCCGTCTCCGGAGATGACGGCGACCCTGCGCCGGGGTTCGGCGCATTGTACACCGATAGCTGCCGGAATAGCCCAGCCCATCGGGCCGAGATTGGTGGCCGAGATGTAGGTGCGTGGCTCGAAGCTGTTCCAGTAGTGCCCGGCAAAAGCACGGTGCGCTCCCGAATCGACCAGTAGGATGCCATCCCGCGGAAGGACACCTCGGAGCTCGTTAATAACGCGGGCGGGGTGAATCGGCACTGCAACGCTTGCGGCCTCTTCCGGGTCCTGCAACCTTGGTGTGGAGAGGATGCCTCCAAGCCACTCCCTCCGCGCGGCACGAGTTGATTCCAGAGAGGGGGCCAAGCGCGAAGACTGATCCATGAGCCACCCCACATAGGCGGCACAGTCTGAGACAATGCCGAAGCCGGAAGTGTGCTCTCCGATGACCGTTGAAGAGAGATTCACAATCAGGGTCTTGGCGGGCTTGATCTCCAGCGACCAATGCATGGTATCGCGCTCATTGAGACCCGAACCCAGAATGATCAGCAGATCTGGCGGCTGTTCGGTCAGCGCCATTCGGGCATGGTGCGTCCCGGCATAGCCGAAAACCCCGAGAGACAGAGGATGATCCTCCGGAAAGAGTCCCTTGGCCCGCAGGGTCGTCGCCACGGGAAGATCCCACGATTCCGCAAAGCTCCGCAGAAGACCGGCCCCCTCGGCATGTTCCATCCCCGCTCCTACTAGGAGGACGATCTTGACGGGAGGAGTTTCCATCGCTTCGCCGGTCAGGTGAGACAGCGAAGCTTCCGCTGCCTCAAGGGAGAGCAATGAAGGATGAGCAATCGAGGGGTCGATCTTTTGGTGCTTCGCCTCAAGAGCGACGACCTGGGCGTCGCGGGGTAGAGAGAGATGCACGGGACGATGCGGTTGCTGCTTCATCTCCAGCAACGCATGAAGGAAGAGATGGCCCAGATTTCGGGGATTGTCCACCGAACTGGAATAGCGCGTCAGGGGCTTCATCACCTCCACATCATCCAGTGTCTGGTTGCTGGCATCCTGGAAGAGCCCCATCCCCTCGGTGGCCGTGGAGACCTCTCCGCTCAGCAGCAGGACAGGAGAACCATCCGTGGCAGCCGCCGCGATGGGCGTAACCGTATTGCCGAGGCCGGGACCCCCGATGCAGAGCGCCGCGCCAAATTTTCCGCTCGCCCGTGCATAACCATCGGCCATGTAAGCCGCCCCGCCCTCCTGGGCCGCAACAATCGGACGCACGAAAGATTGCCGCCCCAGAGCCGGCAGGAAAGGATCAACCAGCCCGCCAGGCACCATAAAGAGATGATCGATTTCCTCCGTGGCCAACGCATCAAGAATATAATCCGTGCCGAGCATTGCTGACTCTATAGGGGGACTTATGGAAGAGGTCAATGATACCGCAGATCATTCTGAAAGAAGCAGAAGATGCGACCTTGCATCCACTCTAGAAAAGCGAGTGGTCCTCTCAGGTGCCGACGCTTTTTTCTCAGAGAGCATACGCTGATCGTTGACGAGGAAAACAGATGTGCTGCCATTTTAGGATCAGTGCTCTAGGATCTCTTCGCGATGAACTCATTTGCCGATTTTAACCTCCTTCCCACCCTTCAAAAGACCCTCCTTGAGAAGGAGCTGACGCAGCCAACCGAGATTCAGGTGAAGGTGATTCCCCTGCTGCTGGAAATGAGGTCGCTGGTTGGTGTCGCGGAGACCGGCAGCGGCAAGACACTGGCTTTTGCCCTGCCTGTCATGCACATGATCAAGAAATTGGAACTGGCGGGGGATCCGATCACCAAGCCTGGAAAGCCTCGGGCAGTCGTTGTTGTGCCGACGCGGGAGCTTGGTGAACAGGTGACAAAAGCCTTCAAGCCCTTCACGCACACGACGCGTCTGCGTGTGCGTTCGGTGCTTGGTGGCACTTCGTTTGAAATGGCACGACGCGGTGTCCAAGGATGTTTTGAAGTCCTTGTCGCCACTCCCGGTCGTCTTGTGAAGCTGCTCGAGATGAAGCTCGTGAACCTCAGTGATGTCCGCATCCTGGTTTTTGACGAGGCCGACCAGATGCTCGATCATGGCTTCCTTCCCGATGCACAGAGGATCGTCAAATCCTGCCCGGCCGACCGCCAACTGGCCCTCTTTTCCGCCACGGTCTCCCCTGCCGTTGAGCAGTTGATCGAGGAACTTTTCAGCGACGCTGAGATGATCCGCAGCGAGGGGAGCCATCGCGTGGTCTCTACGCTCACAACGACCCGGCAGACAGTCGTCGATGGCAAGCGCTTTCCTTTGCTGGAGCGGTTGCTTGGCAAAAAAGTGGAGGGGGGGACGATCCTCTTCGTCAATACCCGAGAGCAGTGCGACAAGCTGGCCGAGGAGCTGGATGAGGCAGGCTGGCCGTGCGTGATCTATCGCGGCGAGATGGACAAGGTGGAGCGAAGGCAGAACCTCAAGGCTTTCCGTGAGGGAGAGATCAGCCTGCTTGTCTCGACCGATCTGGCGTCGCGTGGCCTCGATGTGGAGCATGTGGGCCGTGTGATCAACTACCATATGCCCAAGCAGATGGAGAACTACTTGCACCGTGTCGGGAGAACGGCCCGTGCCGGAAGGCCGGGGCTGGTGGTGAATTTCATCACTGAGCGGGATGAGGAGTTTGCGCTGAAAGTCGAGAAAGTGCAGTCCGCACCTAAGAAAAAAGCGTCTTAGATCAGAAAACTTAATGAGTGTGTTCGACGAGGCCCTAGATTATTCGCTGCATGAACTCGACGCTCTCGGATTGCGCCGCGAGCTGCGTGTGATCGAGGAAATCAACGGGACGCGGATGACAATAGATGGACGCGAGTTGCAGAACTTCTCTTCCAATGACTACCTCGGACTTGCTTCGCATCCGTCATTGGTAGAGGCGATGGCTGAAGCAGCAGGACGCTATGGGGTCGGATCGACAGCCTCTCGTCTGATCTGCGGGACAACCGCGGAGCATGCCATGCTTGAAGAGGAGCTTGCTATGGCAAAGGGAACCGAGGCTGCGCTGGTTTTCTCGACCGGAATGGCAGCTGCGACCGGTACGATCCCTGCGCTGGCGGGGAAAGGCGATGTCATTATTTTGGACAAGCTGGCCCATGCCTGCCTGATCGACGGAGCGCGGGCAAGCGAAGCGGTGATCCGCGTTTTCCCTCACAATGATCTGGAGAAACTGGAGTCTCATTTGCAATGGGCGAGGCAGAAGCATGCTGGAGCAAGGGTGCTGATCATTACAGAATCGGTCTTCAGCATGGATGGCGATCTCGCACCGTTAAGGGAGATCGTCGCGCTGAAAGATCGCTATGGTGCGATCCTCTTTCTGGATGAGGCTCACGCCGTGGGAGTGTGTGGTCATGGAGCACGGGGCTTGGCAGGAGAGTTGGGCCTTGGCAATCGTATCGAGATCCAGATGGGAACACTCGGCAAGGCGCTCGGGGTCTCCGGCGGCACCATCGCTGGCTCGCGTGTGCTGATCGACTTTATGATCAACCGTGCCCGGAGTTTTATCTTCTCCACGGCTCCGTCACCAGCGGTGGCAGCCGCCTGCCGTGCAGCGCTGCGCATTGTTCAGTCAGAGGAGGGTGTGAGACTTAGGGACAAGCTGCATCAAAATCTCGCCCTGCTGGCTACCGGTCTCCACCTCGCCACTGTTCCTCAGAGCGCTATCGTTCCGCTGATTCTCGGCAGTGAGGATCGCGCTCTGGCTGAGGCAGCACGACTTTTGGGAGAAGGCTTCTTTGTCCCCGCGATCCGTTATCCCACTGTCCCGAGGAATACTTCACGCTTACGCGTCACGGTCAGTGCGGCCCATGAGCGGGAGCAGATCCGGGAGTTAAGCTCCACGCTCAAAGGTTAAAAACAACCGAAAGCGAGAACAATCAAAGGGTACTGGAGGAAGCAGGCTCATTCCCTAGCCTAACAGGCTTTCAGGCTAAAACGCTTCAGACTATTTAGACGCCCGTCGCAATCGCCACGGCTTCTTTGGCCAGTTTCGTGATGCCTGCCCAATCCCCTGCTTTGATCAGTGTACGGTCTGCAATCCAGCTTCCACCGACGGCTGCGACACCGGGAGAGGCAAGGAAATCCTTGAGTGTAGCAGCACTCACGCCGCCGAGCGGAACGAACTTAATGCCGAGGTGGCCGTAAGGGCCGGAGAGGGTTTTGAGCATTTTGGTGCCACCGGCGACATCGGCGGGGAAGAATTTCTGGACGGTGCAGCCGAGTTCATAGGCACCCTCGATTTCAGAAGGTGTCATCACCCCGGGAATGAAGCCGATGCCCCGAGCATGGGCGGCTAGAACCACCGCGCGATTGAATCCCGGGGCGAGTCCGAAAGCGGCTCCACAATTGGCGGCGAGGGCTACCTGTTCAGGGGTCAGAAGCGTACCGACGCCGAGATGAACCTTGTCACCGAAAGCGGCATGGATGCGACGGACGGCTTCGGGAGCGGCTGGGGTGCGGAAGGTGACTTCGAGGGCATTGAGTCCACCATCAAGGAGCGCCTGCGTGAGGGGTTCGGCATCCTCAGCGCGGTCGATGGTGATGACGGAGACGATGCGGTTGGCGAGAACGGGAGCAAAATCAAAGAGTGACATTTCTTCATCTTAAAGAGTTGCAGTAGGGTCGCAAGTTTTCCTTGCGGCATCACCTCAAAAGGATGTCCATCTTTCTCTGGGGATGTTTGCCAATAAATGTGAATAACCACTATATCTTGTGGTCTGATAGATTTCTACCACTAGAGCTTGTGTTTTTTTAGCGAATGAGCCACTCTATGGGCCAAGTTCCGATATCCCCATTCTACCACGCGATCCATGTATCTTCAATCTCTCGAATTGATCGGTTTCAAATCCTTTGCCCCCAAGACCACGCTCCGTTTTCACCGCGGCGTGACGGCGATTGTCGGCCCGAATGGCTGCGGCAAGTCGAATGTCCTTGATGCCATCCGCTGGGTACTTGGCGAGCAGTCCGCCAAGGCACTTCGAGGCGGAGAAATGGCCGATGTCATTTTCAACGGCACCGACACTCGCCAACCTCACAATATGGCTGAGGTTTCGATGACCTTCGCAGAGTGTGAGAAGGAGCTCGGAGTCGAGTGGAACGAGGTCTGTATCACCCGTCGAGTCTTTCGCGATGGCAAATCGGAGTATCTGATCAACGGCACGCCAAGCCGCCTGAAAGACATCCACAATCTCTTCATGGATACCGGTATCGGGCGGAGCGCCTACTCGATCATGGAGCAGGGGCGAACGGCACAGCTTCTCAACAGCCGTCCAGAGGATCGTCGCGCCATCTTTGAGGAGGCTGCCGGGATCACCAAATACAAGGCCCAGAAGAAGGAGGCCCTTCGCAAGCTGGAATACACCGAGTCCAATCTTCTGCGTGTCTCCGATATCATCAAGGAAGTGAAGCGCCAGATCGGATCACTCCAGCGTCAGGCTGGTAAGGCCCGCCGCTATCAGTCGCTCATGGAGGATCTTCGTGTGCTCGACACGCATCTTTCCCATCGCACCTATCTCGACTTGGAACGCTCCATCACCGAAGTGGCGGAGAAAGTCGAGCAATCAGCCGAGGCCCGCTCTCTCTACGAGCGGGAAATCGCCGAGCAGGAACTCGAGGTGGCGGGAGCCCGGGAGCAGGTCGCCATACTTGATGCCGAGGTCGAGGGAGCAAGGGATCAGCTTCAAACGCTGCGCAACCGGATTTTCTCGGGCGAGAGCCGCATTGAGATCAACAGAGAGCGCTGCGGGGAATTCCGCGAAATGGGCATTCGAGCGAGTGCCGATATTGATTCCATGCACCTGCGCATTCGCGAGCAGGAGAGTCAGATCGAGCAGACCGACGCCCAGCTCACTTCGTTACTCGATGTCCTTCGCGCCGAGGAGGAATGCCTCCAGGCAGGAACGGCGCGGCTTCAACAGGCGCAGCAGGATCGCCAGACCGCGGAGCGCGAGACGGAACTCCTCACCAACCGTCTCCATCAGCTCGAGAACCGCCTCACCGATGTGAGGGGAGAGCTCTCCACGGCAAGCGCACGCCGTGATGCCGAAAGGGCGCGCGCATTGCAGCTGCAGGAGCAAGTTTCCGTGGCCAGACTCGCCGTGACGACTGCCGCCACGCGTGAGGAGCAGACTGCATCGGCCCAGTCCTCCACGCGTCAGTCTCTCGATGCCGCGGAACAGGAACTCATCGCCGCACAGCAGGCGCACGACACGGCGCAGCAGGAACGGCAAGTTGCCGAAACAGAGTGGAACGCCTCCGTCAAGCAGCTCTCCGAGCGGGAGCACCGGCTGGAAATCCTTCTCCAACTGGAACGCGAAGGTGAGGGGCTCGGTGAGGGGGCACAGGCCATCCTGCGCGGTCTGGATCGCCCAGAGTTCTTTCAGGCTGGCATTATCGGCACACTTGCCTCGCTGATCGAAGTCCCCCCGGCTGAGATTCCCGCCATCGAGGCCGCCCTTGGAGCCGCAAGTCGTGCGATCGTTTTTTCCGATGCCGACATGGCCGAGGCCGCGCTCCAGACACTCCGTGAGGCCACGCAAGGCCGCGCATCCGTGATGGCAAGCGATCTGCTGCCAATGGTTGCGCCGCAGACCGCCTCCCTTCCCGATGGTGCGCTCTGTTGGGCAGTCGATGTGGTGCGGGCAGCAGGGAATGCCCACGGTCTGATTGCCCGATTGCTGGAGGGAGTGGCCGTTGTTCCCGATCTCGCGACTGCATTCCGTCTCAAGAAGCACTATCCCTCCCTCTCCTTTGCCGTGCGCACAGGTGAGTTTGTTGGACGTGATGGCGTGGCCCATGGCGGAGCTACAGGCGAGCCTTCGCACTCCGCACTGCTCCGTCGTTCCCAGATCGCCTCACTGGAACGTGAGGTGGAAATCCTGAGGGAAAATACAAACCGCCTCTCCCTCATCCGCGAGGGATCGATGGGGGCGTTTGAATCCGCCGTGATAAGGCTTCGCGAGGCCCGAGAGCATCTGGGCAATACCCAGGGATTGCTAGCCGCCGCGCAGGCCGATCATCTTCTCGCCACCCGCGAGCTGGAGAATGTCCGCCATCGAAACGAGTCACTCGACGGCGAGATCGCTTCGTTGCAGGATCATATTCAACTGCTGGAAGAACAGATTTTGCAGCTCGAGCAGCAGATGGAGTCGGCATCTGCCGAACTCTCAGCCGCCCGGGAGGAACGCACCGCCGCATCCTCCCGCATCGCGCTCCTGCGCGATGCGGAGACCGAGGCTGCCAGCGAGCTTGCTGAAGCCCGCCTGCGTGTGGCCACTGAACGACAGCGGCAGGATGCATTGAGCCGGCAGCGTGCACCTCTGGAAGCCCGTATCCGTGAACTTGCTGAGGCCATCACGGCCCGTGAGCGCGATGTCATTATTCACGAGGAGAGGATCAACTCCCTGGAAGCAGAATCGGTAACTCTTGCCGAGAGTGTTGAGGGATGGAAGCAGGAGAGCGCAGAGGCAGAGACCCGCGTACTCGAACTTGGCGTCCAGCGCACGGAACTTCAGGCCGGTGTCGAGGCGCTTGAGATCGCCCTGCGCGGTGCACGAAAGAATCTCTCCGAACTGCAGGATAACCGCTCCAAAAACGAAGTCCGTCTTGCCGAGCTGCGCCTGCGCAGCGAATCGATCCGCGACCATGTCTCCCGACGCTATCAGGTGGATCTGGCTGGATTTCAACCGGATCGTTATGGATTGCTCAAAGCTGTGGCCACCCAGAAGGAAAAGGAGCGCCGGGCAGCCATTGCTGAAGCAGCGGAAGGTTCCGAGGAGCCATCCGCCGGGACTTCGGAGGTCTCAGCGGGCCCCATCCCCTCGGAAATCCCTTGGGATCGGATCGAACTGGTGGTGGCGGAGATTACCGAGCGCGTTGATTCCATGGGACCGGTGAATCTCGACGCCATTCAGGAATATGACGAACTGGAAGAACGGTATAACTTCCTCGAACAGCAGAATGCTGACCTCATCAACGGCAAGGCCGAGCTGATGGAGGCCATCTCCCGCATCAACAAGACGACAAAGGAGCTTTTCTCCGAGACCTTTGAGAAGATTCGGGTGAATTTTCAGGAAATGTTTGCCCAGCTCTTCGGCGGCGGCAAGGCGAACTTGCTGCTTATGGACGAGAGCGATCCGCTGGAAAGCGGTATCGAAATCATTGCCCAACCTCCCGGAAAGAAGCTGCAGAGCATCTCGCTCCTCTCCGGTGGCGAGCGCACGATGACCGCGGTGGCTCTTCTCTTCGCCATCTACATGGTGAAACCCTCCCCTTTCTGCGTGCTCGATGAAATGGATGCACCGCTGGATGAGTCCAATATAGGCCGCTTCATCAAGCTGCTCGACCGCTTCATCGGCCAGAGCCAGTTCATGGTCATCACGCACAACAAGCGCACCATGTCTCGCGCCGATTCACTCTATGGCGTGACGATGGAAGAACGAGGCGTCACCAAGCTCATCAGCGTCAAATTCACAGGCCGTGACGAGCAACTCCCGCCCGGAGCCGTGAACGACACCACCCTGAGCGACGAGACAGTGGAAGAGGTCGCAGAAGCACCCGTTGCCTGATCCGTGGCGGATGATTGCAACCATTCAAGCACTTGGGCACGGTAGATGCCCATCATGTCACGCAGTAGATTACGATTCTGGATTCTGGCGGGGCTGGCAGCAGCTTTGATCCTTGGCAGCTGGATATTCTTCCTGCATTACTGGAAGGATGTCTATTGGAGCGATGAGCGCTACAGTCTGGTAGCCCTTGATTCACCCGCCCAAATGAATCTCTCATTTTATGACGAGGGTTATTATTCCGAGCTGGTCGGTCCCACGGTGTACGCAATTGGGGCGAATGAGCAATATCTCGTTCTCAAACAACACCCGTCCAATATGGCCTCAAGTTCAACCAACGGAGGCATCACGAATTTTTATATCATCCTCCGCACGGCCAGCGCAGACTTTGAGGATCGTCAGAAAGGGGTGCGTGGTCCCTTGACACAAGATGAATTTGAGAAACTCTCGACCACACTGTCCCTGCCCAAGTTCAGTAAAACATTCCGGGAACTGGAATAAAGTAGTAAGCTACGCTTTTTCTCCTCCACTTCTCAATGATCCTCTCAGGTTCCCAACAGTGGCAAAACGCTATCTTTGCAGTTGCCACGCTTTTTCTTCTCTATGAACTCTGGCGCGGCTGGCAGCTGGGAGCGGTGCGAGGGATGCTCCGGCTGGCCGCCCTCTTCTGTGCCTGGATCGGTGGATCAATGGCGGCGGGAGCCACGGGCACCTGCGTCGCCTTTTTTTCCAAAGTGCCTCCTCTCTTTGCCCCTGCCATTGCGGCGGTGTCGGTCGGTCTCGCAATCTACATCGGCATCTCTCTCTTCTCCGGCCTCCTTTTCAAAAAAACGGAGCATCATGAGGGCATGGTGCGGATGGGCTTCGGCCTTGGAGGCGCCTTCTTCGGTGTGATCTATGGGATGCTCTTTCTCTTTGGAGGCATCACACTGATTCGAGGGCTGGGTGCGCTTGGAGAGCTCAGGGTCGTGCAGGCCCGGAATGAGGGCCGCTCTCTCGATACGGAGCAGAAGTCGCTCTTTCTAATCAGGCTGAAGGAATCACTGGAGCTTGGTGAGACGGGGCGGGCACTCAAGGGCGCCGATCCACTCCCGACGGCTTTCTATGACAATATCGTGAAAATCTCGATGATCGCCGGGAATCAGCAGTCCATCGAGCGCCTGATCCAGTATCCCGCTGTCCTGGAACTCCTCAAGAATCCCAAGGTCCTGGCATTCATTCAGGATCCCGAGCTGCAGAAAGCTGCTGATCATAAAAATGCCCTCCCTTTGATCCAGAACAAGCATCTTCAGGAGATCGTCCAGGATCCGCAGATTTTGGCCCAGATGAAGAAGATTAACATCACAGAGGCACTCAATTTTGCCCTCACTCCGTCACTGCCGGAGGTCAAGGCGCATGCGGTAAAATTGAAACACCGCGTTGTTCCGCCCTCGCCTAGCGTGCCAGTGCACGCTACAAATGCCCCCTCAACCACACCAGCAGCCCCATGACTGAATCCGCTACGACAGATTACACAGTGACCATTGGCCTTGAAGTTCACGCCCAACTCAAGACCCGCAGCAAGATGTTCTGTGGCTGCAAGGTCGAGTATGGTGCCGAGCCCAACACCCACACCTGCCCTACTTGTCTCGGACTGCCGGGCGCGCTGCCCGTGATGAATGGCGAGGCGCTGCGTCTGACGGCGCGTGCAGGACTGATGCTCGGATGCACGATTCCCGATGTCTGCAAGTTTGACCGCAAGAACTACTACTACCCGGACATGCCCAAGAACTACCAGATTTCGCAGTATGACCAGCCACTCTGTCTCGGGGGAGCCGTCCCTCTCCATGACACGGCCTATCCTAAAGATGTTCAGAAAAGCATCGAAACTCCGGGCAAAGCAATCCGCCTGACGCGCATTCATCTGGAGGAGGATGTGGCCAAGAGTTTCCACCTGGAAAACTCCAGCGGCATTGATTTCAACAGGGCGGGCACCCCGCTCATGGAGATCGTCTCAGAGGCCGATATTGCCTCGCCGGAGGAAGCCTTTGCCTACCTTTCAGCCCTGCGACAGATCCTTGTCTATGGCGAGATCAGCGATGCAGATATGGAGAAGGGGCAGATGCGTTGCGATGTGAATGTCTCCGTCCGCCCCGTCGGTCAGAAGGAATACGGTACCAAGATCGAGCTCAAGAACCTCAACACCATCAGCGGTGTGCGGCGTGCCCTCGCTTTTGAGATCGAACGCCAGACCACCCTTGCAAGACAAGGTGTGAAGCTTGATCAGGAGACGCGCCGCTGGGACGACGATCGCGGCGAAACCACGCTGATGCGTATCAAGGAATCGGCGCACGACTACCGCTACTTCCCCGATCCCGACTTGCTTCCCGTCCGCACAACCAAGATCGTCGCTACCGCCAAACAGGGCATGCCGGAATTGCCCCAGGCCAAGCGGACGCGCTTTGTCACCGACTTCGGCGTGAGTGAATACGATGCTGCCGTGCTGGCGGATGACAAGGCTCTAGCCGATTACTTTGAAGCTGCTGCCAGAAATTCCCCAAAGCCAAAATCAGTGGCCAACTGGATCATCAACGATCTGCTCAGCGCCCTCGGTGCCGCATCGCTGGATCTCTCCGAATGTCCCGTGGCTCCAGCCGCCATCGGTGAACTGACCGCAATTATTGAGAGCGGCACGATCAGCGGACGGCAGGGCAAGGAGGTTTTTGCCGAAATGATGGCAAGCGGCAAGGCCCCCGCCGTGATTGTCGAGGAAAAGGGGCTTAAGCAGGTGAGCGACATGGGAGCGATCGAGGCCTTCTGCGACGAGGTGATTGCTGCCAATCCGGCATCTGTTACCGATTACAAATCAGGCAAGGAGGCTGCGCTCAATTTTCTTAAGGGCCAGGTCATGAAACTCTCCAAGGGGAAAGCCAACCCTGCTGTGGCTGGTGAGATTCTAGCCAAGAAGCTGAGCTGATTGAGGATCATCCATCTTATGAACATCATCGAAATGAAGGATGATCTGGAGGCACGTCTCGCGAAGACAGCCACGCCCAGAGCCCGTATCATCGTTGGCATCCTGATACTCGTCTTTTTGGCAGCCCTAAGTTGGATCGAGTTTCACCAGGCGTCGAAGCCTACGGCACAGCAGAAGGCCAAAGCCTCCGAACAATTTGGTGCCGCGCTACAAAAAGCAGGGATCACAACGCAGGCAGTGCCGTCACCTTGAGGGACTTCACCGAAAGGAAGCTGGCCGTTGACCTGCAGGACAAACTGTGTTAGCTTCTATGGCTGAGTTCATGCGGGTATAGCTTAGTGGTAAAGTTCCTGCCTTCCAAGCAGGCCATGAGGGTTCGATTCCCTCTACCCGCTCCATTTTTGGTGATGTATCCAGATGATGGAGGCAACATCCACTTGGGCACCACTGCTGGATAAGTATCTTTCTTAAGCGGGTTCGCTAGTCTAGGTCAGCGGAAACCATCGGCTGACGTGGCTGCTTGGGTGGCATACGGGAGTAAACTTCCTGAAGTGCGGTGGCCAGTTGCTCCCGTCTTAGAGGCTTGATGAGGTAGTCTTTCATTCCTGCGGCCAAGCTGGTAGCCCTATCTTCCTTGGTTGCGTTAGCCGTCAGGGCGACGATCTGGGGGCGCTTTTCCTCGGGATATTGCTGCATAATGACTTCGGTGGCCTCAAGTCCCGTCATCTCTGGCATTTGGATGTCCATAAGAATGAGATCAAAGCGGGTCTGTTCCAGTGATTTCAGCACTTCCAAACCGTTTTCAGCCAGTGTCACATCATCGTATCCAAGGCGGCTCAGCATCAACTGGATAACCTGTTGATTCACTTTGTTGTCCTCGGCGACAAGGATCTTCAGGGGATTGTTCATGCCGAGAAAGAATGACATCTCGGGTTGCGGTGATCCGAGGGTCACATTCCGCGGTAATTTGTCCGTGGTGACAAAGGGGATATTAAAGCTAAAGGAAGATCCAACGCCCGGCTCAGACTCGACACGGATCGTTCCTCCCATCAGGCCGACCAGTTTTTGTGAAATGGCAAGACCAAGGCCCGATCCTCCATAGCGTCTGCTGAAGGAGGCATCTCCCTGAGCAAAGACATGGAAGAGCTGCTGTTGATCCTCAGCGCTGATGCCAATGCCAGAGTCGGTGATGACGAAATTGATAAGGGGGGTGCTCAAGGGCTCATCCGTGCAGGCAACGCTCAGCTTGATGGATCCCTTGGCCGTAAATTTCACGGCATTCATCAGGAGGTTCAATAGAACCTGCCTGAGACGAAATGAATCACCCTGGACGATCTTGGGCAGCGCAGGATCGATACTCAGCTTGAGTTCCAGCCCCTTATCCTCAGCCATAGAGGAAGTAATGCTCAATGATGCCTCAATGCACTCCCGGATATCCATGGGGGCATTTTCCAACTCGATCTGACCGGCCTCGATTTTGGAGAGATCCAATATGTCATTGATGAGGGAAAGAAGGGTGTCGCCGCTTGTGTGAATCGTGCGCAGGCACTCCTTGACATCGGTTCGTTTGGAATCGTACTCCAGCAATTCCGCCATGCCGATGATGGCATTCAGCGGCGTCCTAATCTCATGGCTCATGTTTGCGAGAAAATGGCTCTTCAGCTCATTGGCGCGTTCTGCCTCCGCCTTGGCTAGTTCCAGTTCACGAAGGGCCAGTATCTGTGCCGTGCGATCGATGCATTGACCAAACAGGGACAGGATGACACCGTTCTCATCGCGATCCGCAACGCCATAAATTTCCAAATAGATGATTCGACCTGTGGTATGGACTCCCTCCAAATCAAGCTGATAGGACTCACCCGTTGCCATGCAATGCTGGACGGCAAGCTCCAATCTGGCAAAAGCCTCTGGAGAATAGAGGCGCGCATGCTGCTCCCAATTGGGTGCAGGCTGTGAGGGATCAAGCCCGAAAAGTTCGTAGAGGGCAGGTGTCCAGACAACAGAATCCGAGGCGATCTGCCATGACCAAGATCCTAGGAGTGGATGCGCTTTGATGCTGGAGTTCACAATACCGGGGGAATACTTAGTGACTACACCCAGTCATGCGAAGTCAAGAAGTTTAAGTGTTATAATGCCTGCCTAGACAGCCGACGGCTTTGCCTTGCGGCGGCGCTGGGCTTCAGCCAGAAACTCGGCCTGCGCGTTAAAGAGCTCTCCCGCCAGCGGCCTTGGGAGATAGTTCCCGTCGGCATGCAGCACTCTGGATTTCACATTGTCCCGCCAGAACCAGTCAATGATCTCCTGCACATGCTCCTGGACACGCGCACTGCGCAGAGGGAACGATGTCTCGACACGGCGGAAGAGGTTGCGCGGCATCCAGTCGGCGCTGCCCAGATAAATTTCTGGCTGGCCGCCGTTCTCAAAGCGGACGATGCGGCTGTGCTCGAGAAAGCGTCCAACGAGACTCCGTACCTCGATGTTATCGCTGATACCAGGAACCCCCGGTCGCAGGCAGCAGACACCCCGAATCATAAGCCGGATCTTAATCCCTGCCTGTGAGGCACGGTAGAGGGCCTCGATCATGCTGTCCTCGACAAGCGCGTTCATCTTCACAAAAATTTCAGCTGGCCGCCCGGCCTTGGCGTGTTCGATCTCGCGGTCGATGAGGGCCAGCATGCCCTCGCGCAGATCGTACGGGGCCATGAGAAGTTCCTTGAGTCCGGGAAATTTGGAAACCCCTGTCAGGATGTTGAACATGGCAGCGACATCGGAAGTGATATCTTCCCGAGCCGTCAGCAACCCGAGATCCGTGTAGAGGCGGGCGGTGGAGGGATGATAGTTGCCAGTACCGAGATGCGCGTAACGCCGGATGATTTCCCCCTCCTGACGGACAACCAGCATCGCCTTGGCATGCGTCTTGAGCCCGGCGATGCCATAGATAACATTGACACCGGCTTCCCGCATGAGGCGAGCCCACTTGATGTTGGCGGCTTCGTCGAATCTCGCCTTGAGTTCGATGATGACGGTGACCTGCTTCCCATTCTGTGCCGCCTGGATAAGCGAGGCCACTAGCGGAGAATCGGAGCTGGTGCGATAGAGGGTCTGCTTGATTGCCAGTGTATTGGGGTCTTCTGCAGCCTGACCCAGAAAATCGAGGACTGTCTGAAAGCTATCGTAGGGATGATGCAGAAGGATGTCCCCTTTGCGAATATGCCAGAAGATATCGGCCTCCTCGTTGAGGGAGACAACCGTAGCAGGAGTGAAGCGCTTGTCTCTGAGGTCAGGTCTGTCGATGGAGAGCGCGAGCGGCATGAGCCGCGTGAGATTGATCGGGCCATCGTGGCGATAGAGATCTCCGTGGGTGAGATTAAAGATTTCCAGCAGGCGATTGGCGATGGTGTCGGGGCAGTCCTGCTGAACTTCCAGGCGTACAGCGGCGCCGCGATTCACATGACGCAATTCCTCCTCAATGGCGTGGAGGAGATTCTCCGCCTCCTCCTCATCGACATAGAGGTTGCTGTTGCGGGTGACGCGGAAGAGGTGCGCGCCGATTACCTTCACTCCATGGAAGAGGGACCCCACATAATGCTTGATGATACTGCCCAGAAAAACAAAGTCATGGCCCTGCTCGTCCGTCTGATTTGCAAAGGGGACGACGCGCGGCAAAATGCGCGGAACCTGAACAACCGCCAGATCGGTATTGAGGCCTTCGCCCTCAAGGTGGACGATGACATTGAGACTCTTGTTGAGGAGTTGGGGAAAGGGATGGGAGGGATCGATCGCCAGCGGCGTGAGGACCGGAAAAACCCGTTCATGAAAAAACTTTTCGAAATGCGCCCACTCCGCGTCCGGCACATCTGGGTAGTCATGGAAGCGGATGTTCTGCGCGGCCAGCCAGGGACGGATTTCCTCATTCCAGCAACGGTACTGATCCTCAACCTGGATACGGGCGCGCTTGGCAAGAGCAGCCAGTTCTGACTTGGGAGACATTCCGTCGGGTGCAAGAGCCACATGCTGGGTCTGCACCTGCTGCTTGAGACCGGCGACACGGACTTCAAAAAACTCATCCAGATTGGAACTGACGATGCAAAGAAACTTGAGACGCTCCAACAGGGGATTCTCTTTATTGAGAGCTTCATTGAGGACGCGCTGGTTAAACTCCAGCCAGCTCAGGCCCCGATTAATGAAGAGGGAGGGATCGTCTAATTCCATGAAGTACTTATGCTGCGACGAAATTTTTTCCGGTCAAGGGAGCATTTGTAACAATCTTGTGACAAAGGGTTGCGAGCTCAGACTCATAACCAGAATTTGGCCAGAGAACGGGAGGTTGATTTTTAGACTCTTCCGGAGAGCGTGAGATCTCTTTAATCCTCTTCTATGGATGAATTCTGGAATCACTGGCAGCCTGCGATGCGTGCCTCTCTCTGCTTTGTACGGCGGGAAGGGAAGATCCTCATGATCCGTAAAAAGCGAGGCCTTGGTGCCGGCAAGATCAATGGGCCCGGTGGCAGGTTGGAGGCGGGGGAGACCGCACTCGATGCAGCCATTCGTGAGACAGAGGAAGAGGTGGGGGTGACGCCGCTGAATCTGATTCAACGGGGTGAACTCCATTTTCAATTCACTGACGGACTCGCCCTCCATTGCGCGGTTTTTGTTGCCGAGGGATGTCTGGGGGAGGAGATCGAGACCGATGAGGCGATCCCCTACTGGATGGATCCTTCAGCAATTCCGTATCATGACATGTGGGCGGATGATGCCTATTGGATGCCGGGGATGCTGGAAGGGAAATCCTTCAAGGGCTATTTCCATTTTGATGGGGAGGAGATGATTGCCCACCACCTCATTTGGGATTAGGTGAGGCTTGGGGCTTTTTTTCCCCTAGCTGCGTTGTTGCTCGCTCGCGGTATGCTTGGATACCGCTTTACTCGCACGCCTTGCTCTGAATCAAAAATCCCTGCGCCCCGGCAGAGAGGGTGTATCAGCGGAATTAACAGGCGACTGCGGAGATGTTCTCAAGTACTAAGCAACCCTTTACCCAATCCCATCACCATGACTTAGCTATTCCAATATTCTCACCACCTATCTTTTCACTCACTTGATACTTCTCATAGGGATTAGGGAATAAGCTAGGCATCGTTGTCGGGCTTTCTGCTATATGCGGCAATAATAGTGATGATCGCTCCTATAAAAGGTAAGAGCCAAGACAAGAGAATCCACAGAGGAATGGCTGCCCCTCGAAAACTTTTTAGTGATAAAATCGTAGCCCAGATGGGCAGTATCAGGAATGTAAGAAGTGCAATGATATCCGGTCCGGATGGAAGCCTCCCGAATGCTAGGATGTGAGGTATAATCATATAGCTGAAGTATTTTGTTCCTTAACTACAATTCGGCGAAAGATGTTTCATCTATTTCCATCAATAGCAGAGTGTCGTTCTCCATAAGGAGCTGATTTCTGTTCTCTAACTTCTGATGGCCTCTTCACT
>Ga0194052_1000140_pt1 | contig 50673 bp, 52 predicted proteins | sample SepL226m_MetaG_FD_160117 | JGI IMG/M metagenome (GOLD analysis project Ga0194052, IMG submission 160117) | Anoxic zone freshwater microbial communities from boreal shield lake in IISD Experimental Lakes Area, Ontario, Canada - Sep2016-L227-6m | ecosystem: Environmental > Aquatic > Freshwater >...
AACGACGCAGAAAAAATAGACACCCAAAAAAAACATCTCGAAGAAAAAATACTCGATCAAGAACATCAGTTGAAAAATATTTTGAATACCTTGAAAGAATTAGAAAAAAACATCGACACGCAAGCGACCTTTGCATGTGAGAAAATAGAGTTACCATGCCCATTTATAAAGATAATTAACAAGAAGACATTTGATCAATTAGATCAACAAAAAAAGTGATTCACTGATCAACAAGAACAGATAGAATCGACGATAAAAAAACTGCAGACAGAAATAAAATCATTGAGCACACAAGAAGTAAAAAAAGATGATAAAAAAATTCAAGAATTAGAAAAACAACAACAAGAAGTAGAAAAAAATATTGAAAACATCAAAGCATTTGTGAATGATATTCAATACAAGGAGATTGAAAAACATTACACAGAATATACAAAACAAGACAAAGAGATTAAAGAATTGGACAAAAATATAAACGAACGAGAACAAGAAGTCAAACAAAGTGAAGAACGAAAAATACAGCTCCAAAAAGCGATTACTCAAAAAGAAATAGTAGAAAAACAATTAAAAGACCTTGTAAGCATCATAGAAGAAAAACAGCAAGAATGGAAAAAGTTAGAACAAGAAAAAGAGAAAATAGATACAAGTACAACAGCACGTATAGAAAAAAACCATGAAGCCATGAAACAATATTACCATGATATCGATATGCTCGTGAATGAATTTAAACAGCATCAACTTGAAAGACAAAAACTAGAAGAACAAGAAACAATACTGGGGAATCTCTACAATATTTTTTCCAAAGAACTTTTATTACTTGTTCTCCAGGATCATTTACCAATTTTGAATGATATCATCAATAATTATCTTGCTCAGATAGTAGAATATCAAATCAGTCTACAACTAAAGAATGACGCAGATAAAGTAGAATTAGAAGCCAAAATAATAGATTCCAAAGGAGAAAGAGACACCAAGAGTCTGAGCTGAGGACAAAGAATTATTTTGAAACTCGTACGAATGCTAGCAATCTCATCATATATCAACTCACCTATTCTCTTCTTAGATGAAACAATCAACAATCTTGATGCTGATACAGTGGGGAAAGTAGCAGATATGTTGGAAGATTTTGTAAAACAAAGAGAGATCAAATTTTATACTATTACCCATAGCCAACAAATTCAACAAATGGATATTCGAGACCAGACAATAGAAATAGACCAATAATCTTAGTTTGTAATTCACATAGAATTTTTTAATATACAACCTGTCTAATTTTTATACTTTATAATAGTATGAAATACATTACCGTCGTAAGAAAGCTAGAGAAAACACACACCTGCCCTTTCTGCCATGAACAACCAGAACATATGTTACAAGAAGGAAAATATTTTTTTGTAATTCCAGCTCGTGCACCATATGTAAAACATCATCTATTGATTGTACCCAAAAGACATGCAAACCTGTTGATGACACTCACCCATGCCGAACTTCTAGAAATGCATAAATTGGTAGATATACGAGCAAAAAAGCTCCATAGCAAATATAAAGATGTAAGTTTGTTGCTCAGAGATGGACTAGTAAAAGACCCATTAATCAATAAATCTATCAACCATCTCCATTTTCATCTTATACCAAATGCAGGAGTTCATATCCAAAGTCAAACAAAATCAGAAAATCGTACATGGTTAGACGATACAGCATATAAAAAAACAGCACAGGCATATAGAAAAACTTTTTTATAAAATATAACGAACATGAAACATAAAAATATTATTATTTTTGTAGCGATAACATTTTTACGAAGCGTATTTGTTTCTATGCTCAAATTTTTTCTTCGATCATATCTCAAAGATGCACACATATCATTAGAAGAAATAGCAGGATATTTAAGTTTATGAGGAATGGCTTCGTATCTTGTATGATCTGCACTAGCGTATACATTTCGCAAAAAAAATATCACTATTTTTGCATGACTTATTGCGATATTCTGTTTAGCCATAGGAAACGCCCTTGGATATTATCCTTTTCGAATATTTGTCGTTTTGGTAAGTGGGATAGGTTTTGCTTACGGTCTTCGATTAGTAATAAAATCTATTATTCTTAGTATTGAAATACAAAAATCAGAAACATGAGAAGCAAAAATAAATGGAATAATAAATATTGCTATATTAGTAGGGATATTACTGTGAAGTTACCTATGATTTAGTATTTTTGCAAAACGAGGTACCAATGGATTTCAACTTATCATAGGGCTACTAGTAGTATCAAGTTTAATAACAATGCTTATGGATTACGACACTCATTTTGAGACCAAACCATTTATACAGACATTAAGACATTCTTTACCTAATATAGGATGAATTATAAAAAAATATGTACGATTATTGTTGCCCATTGGGGCCTTACGAGCAATATCTACAGCTATTGGACAAAAGATGTTGGAAATGGGAGTTGATATCTTCCAGAGAACACCAAAGAGTTCAATTAATATACTTATAGTATCATTTTTAGGCGCAATTCTTGGTCATATTATATCAGCATTTTTCTTGAGAAAAAGAAAAACCATAGCTATGGTATTTACTATCATTTTCTGACTCACGACCATCTATTTTCCACATATTATAGACAAATATGAATATTATATAACCCTAAAATTCTTCTGATTCTTTGTGGGAGTTTTCTTTGGGATTGCCGTAAACTTGCTAGAATGAAGATATTTTTTTCATATAGGAGATGATCATAGAAAAGAATATGGATCCGTTGCCTATGGAATTATGACAAATATAATTGTTTTCATTATTATGCTCACATCAGACTATGTCAATCAAGTATTGGGTATGAAGATAAGTTTTTTTTTCTTTGGTATGGTACTTCTATTAATGCCATTCTTTATAAGAAAATTTGATGCTTCAGATATTTCTCAGAAACAACTACCCTAACATAGGTTACCTGCCATATTCATAATTTATGAAAATTAACACAATTCAATATATTTTAGCATTTCTGTCAAGTATTAGTGGTACATAAAGCCAGTTTTTTTTGTTATTTAGCTATTGAGGAGTATAATTGTAGTATACATTCAAGCAATTTATATTCTTCATAGTATCAATGAAAAAGAAATTTTGACTCACATTACTCGTATTAATCATAGGATGATTCAGCTTATGTGGAGCACAAGAACTCAATACAACTGCTGCTGCAGTGACTGATTTTGATGTACAAAGTGCAACAGAAAATATGCAAGATCTCAAAGCGAATCTTGATGGTGTTGTCAAAGAGCTTTATGCACTTGATGCAAAGGAAAGAGGTACGGGTAATGTCATTTCTGACAAATATAGAGCGACAAGAACAGAAATAGTAAATGTCATTCAAACTATCAACCAAACAACAGACACTATCAGTGAACAACTCCAAAAAATAACTACATACAAAAAACTTATGCTTCTTACCTACAAAGATATCCAAGCATCAAGATCAGGTATGGTAGATACAAAACAATACATAGAGGATTTTTCCAATTTCATTTATAAATTAGACAACAAACTCTATGATGAAGAAACAAACAAAATTGATGAAATAAAATTATTAGTTAATTCTGACAATGTTCCTGTAACACTTGCCAATGATTATATGGTACAATCAATGATGGTTCAACTCAATGACCTAATGAGTAATTTTCAAGACAATGAAACAGCACAACTTGAGACGATTAAAAAACTTAATGATCTGAAATCAAAAACAAAAGATACGATAGAACAATATCAGATTGAGATAGAAAAACTCCAACAAAAGAAAAATTACCTACTTCAATTTATGAAACTCTATCAAAATGATACGACACAAAAACAATTAACTATGAACAACTTCTTTGAAAGTACAAAATGAGTTTACGATAAAACAGTAGAATTAGTAAAAGATATCAAAAAATGAGTATACAAAGTAGATTTTGATATGGAAAAAAAGGTATCATTACTTAACGCAATAGAAGAAGATAATCAAGCGTATCCATTGGCATGGCCACTCTACCCTATCGAAAAGATTCAAACATATTTCGGTGATGTAGCCTTTCAAAAAGAATATGGAGTACCACATATAGGAATACAAATACAAGCCACACAATGAACACCCGTATATGCAAGTCGTAATGGTATTGCATATTTTGTAGCCGACAATGACGAAATAGGAATCAATCGAACAATGATAGTACACACAGATGGATATGTTACCGTATACCAATATTTGAACAAAACAGTTGTCAAACCAGGAGATATTGTAAGAAGAGGTCAACTTATATGATATAGTTGAGGAGAACCAGGAACAAGAGGTGCAGGATTTATTTCCAAAGGAGCAAATCTTACTTTCGAAATTTTCAAAGATGGTATTGCAATGGATCCATTTGATATATTAGACGCAAGTATTGTAAAAGACAAAGAAGCATTACCTGAAGGATATCAAATCAAATATTTGAGAGATAAATATGCAAGACCTATAGATATAACCAATCTTGAATTAATGACAGGAACTTCTCTAGCAAAAAGAGAAAGTCAATTTCTTGTAAGATACGGTGTAGGAATATACAGACAAGTAGCATTCCGAGAAGATGTAGTCAAAGATACTAATATCGATAAAGATATGGTAATCTGTATTGCATTTGCAGAAAGTACACTTGGTAGATATCTCAGTACCAACGCAAACATCGGTAACGTAGGAAACAATGATAGATGAGACAGAGTTCCATTTACGTCAGCATACGGATGAGCAAGAGCTATTCCTGTGACATTGAATAATGCTTTCTTATGAGGATATCACACTATCAATCAATTATCTAGATATGGAAATAAAGATGGAAAAATTTACGCATCTAGTCCAATCAACTGGCAAACAAACGTATTGAAGTGTTTGAGTCAGATAAAAGGATATTATATCCCAGAAGACTTCCCATTTAGAACAGGTCCCAATCCAAATATCGACAATCCAACACCAGAAACAATAACCTTTGGGGAAACACTGAGTAAGTAATAAAACAAAAACAGATATAATAGAAACTGAGCTGTTGTGCTCAGTTTTTTCATAAATAAAATTATATAAGATTGACTTAAAAAATAAAATATGTAAGATATGTTAATGTGTTTATATAATAATATATACAAGAAAAATGAATAAAGAAAGTACACATCACATTTTTCCTCAAGATGAAAGAGAAATATATAATGTACATATAAAAGAGAAATATATAATGTACATATAAAAGAGAATAAAATCGGAATAGAAAGAAAAAAACATGATGCTTTACATGATATTTTTTTTAAGGATCACCCCAAAGAACAATTTTTAAAATTATTAGAAATAAACAAATCAGTAATTTCTGAAGATATAGTAACTATTTTACAAGAGATATTAGAATTACCTGAAGAAGAATTTTATATTCCAGAAATTTTTAATCGCAAATATCAAAGAAAAAATAAAGAAGAATAAAAGTAGAAATAATTTTTTAGAAAGAGAAACTGAGTCCTAGCGATTCAGTTTTTTTACATAAACAAAAAAACCTGAAGTACATCAGATCCTTGTGTATTGATTACATTAGCGGGTGACGAGACTCGAACTCGCAACAGTCTGCTTGGAAGGCAGGCACTCTAGCCAATTGAGTTACACCCGCAAAGCTAATGCAATGAATAAATACTAATTACGAATAAATAATCAAGTTTTTTTTAATTAGTTATTCTGATAGTTTAATCTGGGCCTAGTTGGACTCGAACCAACGACCAATCGGTTATGAGCCGATTGCTCTAACCAACTGAGCTATAGACCCGTTGTTGGATGAGACTAAATAATTTTTTAATGGTGGGTGATATAGGACTCGAACCTATGACCCCCTGCTTGTAAGGCAGATGCTCTAGCCAACTGAGCTAATCACCCATAACATGTTTGGCTTAATTTTTTTAATCGGTCCCACGGGGAATCGAACCCCGATTGGAGGATTGAAAGTCCTCTGTCCTAACCGTTAGACGATGAGACCAGATAGATATTCCCAATGGATTATAATAGATTGTAATGTATTTTATGGCGGAATGGAAGGGACTCGAACCCTCGACCTCCTGCGTGACAGGCAGGCGTTCTAACCAGCTGAACTACCACTCCATGTGATATATTAATTTTTATGGAGCCGACTATCGGATTCGAACCGATCACCTACCGCTTACAAGGCGGTTGCTCTACCGAATGAGCTAAGTCGGCAAATAAGCGTTTGCTACGCAGTTTGTTTAGCAAAAGCTTTTGCAACTCTAGATTTCTTTCTAGATGCAGTATTTTTTTTGATAACACCTACTTTTGTACATTTATCTATGAATTTGTACACTTTGTTAAGGTCTTCTTGTCAAACTTTCTCAGCCTTACTTATGCTTTTCAAAAACTTTTTGATAGCCATTTTCATTCTAAGTTTAAATTCATTATTCCTTTTCTGGAACACAAGTGATCTTTTAGCGGCTTTTTTAGCTGATTTTGTGATTGGCATCCTAATGTGTGTATAAGGGTATAAAGCATAATATAATATATAAACTCCGAGGGAGGGACTCGAACCCACGACCCAGTGATTAACAGTCACTTGCTCTACCAACTGAGCTACCTCGGAATGTCTGTTTTTTTGCAATGTAGTAAGCTATACGAATTCAGACAGTATTTTCAACTTAAAATAACGTTTTCTTGTTTTATTATTTACCGGGGACAGGGATCGAACCTGCACACCTCACGGCACTTGGTTCTAAGCCAAGCATGTCTACCATTCCATCACCCCGGCATGGGTGTATTCTCGGGAGCTAGGATTCGAACCTAGGACCTCCTGATTCAGAGTCAGACGCTCTACCAGCTAAGCTACTCCCGATCAGTACTATTCTATCGAATCTATATATTTTTTTGGTTGCGGGAGATGGAGTCGAACCACCTGTCTTCGGGTTATGAGCCCAACGAGATACCGTTTCTCTATCCCGCAATGTCATAAATTCAGTCTTGGATTTGTCCAAAGTTTTCACTTTGGGGCTTGTCCCAAGCATTTCAGTCTTGGGGAACTAGGATTCGAACCTAGACTGACGGAGTCAAAGTCCGCTGTCCTACCGTTAGACGATTCCCCAATATTTTTGTAAATATAAAGACAAAATATCCTGCTTTCACAGGCGTGTGATGTATATATATATTTACTGACACATTTCAAGCGAAAATTTACAATTATGCATTGAATTAACTCATCAAAACAGTACATATCAAATGAGTCTAATTTTACTTATATATTAAAGGAATTATGAGGATTTTAACCTGACTTCAAGCAACAGATTATCAAATTCACATCTGAAATTATTTTTGAGCGGTCAAACCTATATTGGATCTTGCCAAAAAATTTCCTGATGCAGAGATATTTTTTTTTCTAGCAATCATGCATTCATTTAATAATATTCAAGACCCAACAATATTAAGAAGAAATTCTATAAATATTCTCAAACTTTATGCAGCTTGTGGGGCCGACTTATCAAGATTCATGATTTATAACCCTGCAGAGATACCAGGTCATGCACAACTCAACCGGATTTTGACCTGTATAACACATATGGGATTCATGGAAAGAATGCATTCCTACAAAGAAGCTTTAGATAAAGGTAGAGCTAAAGAAATTAACGTTGGAGTATTTTGTTATCCTATTTTAATGGCTGCCGACATTTTATTGTATGATACAGATATTGTACCTGTAGGAAAGGACCAGAAACAACACGTAGAATACGCGAGAGATATAGCCATGAAATTCAATAATGCCTTTGGAGAAACATTCAAAATCCCTGAACCATACATCAAACCAGAAGTTGGATTGATAGTATGAGTCGATGGACGTAAGATGAGTAAATCATATAACAATTATATCTGACTTCTCGATGACGAAAAAACTATTCTCAAAAGAGTAAAACAGATCCCGACGAGCACCCTGACAGTCGAGGAACCCAAAAATCCTGATGAATGCAACGTCTATAAAATCTGCAAATTATTTTTGACTCCCGAAGAAGATGAAATATTAAGAAAGAGATATGAAGCAGGAGGACTAAGCTATAAAGATGCAAAAGACTATCTCTACGAAAAAATACTTGCATTTGTACAACCTATACAAAAAAAATATGCAGAAATATCGGATCAAGAAATTATAGATCTCGTAAAGAAAAATACTCAAAAAGTAAACGAGTTAGCACAGAAAAAGATTGAAGAAATATATAAAAAAGTAGGATTTACTTTATAAAAAAATATATAAATGACCATACCAGAACCGATAGATTTGACGGTAATAGATGATGAAATGATAAAAAAACTCCAGAAGAAACAAGAAAGATTAGATCGAGTATTAGAAGTAATCCAGAAAAATGGACTCGATAAAGATAAAGAATTTATGGAAGAAATGGATAAACTCATTGATGCACTCATAGAAGAAAAAGAATAATTCTACCACTAAAAAAACTGTTGCCTAGGCGAACAGTTTTTTAGTAAAGAAAAATATTTTTTAAACGGTTGGTGGTGTTACTTGGGCTGGCTGTTGAACAGGAGCTGGTTGAACTGGTTGTGTAGATTCAACAGGAGCTGTAGGAGCAACAGGTTGTTGAGGAATGACTTGTTGTATCTTTTCAGTAGCTTGATTGACTGTATTTACTGCCTTACCAGCAACATCAGAAGCTTTTTCAACTACTTGATTGGCAGCACCCCAAACTTTACCGATAATATTCTCCGCTTTTTGAGCAGTTGCTGAAGTAGCATTGGAAACTCCAGTAATAGGATCAGGTTGTCCCATAATTTTAGCAAAAAATCTTACGATTCCTTTTAAAATTTTATCCAAAGCACCTTCAGAAGGTTGTGCTGTAGGTGTTGATGTAGCAGGAGCTGGTGCAGCTTGTGAAGCTACAGGCACTACTACAGGAGTAACTATTGGTGCCTGTGTTGGCGCAACAGAAACAGTATTTTGTACAGGTGTTTGTGCTGGGATTTGATTATTCGCAACAAATACTCCTGTGGGAATACCTTGAGGAATTCATGCATTTTCTGGAGATGGATTAACTTGATTCGGTTCCATCGAAATAGGTTACAATATAAAACCATAGTCAATTGTATTCTTTTTTCTGAATTTTGCAAATTTTAGCCCCTGTTTTTACGACCAAAAAGGGGGAATACCCTTGTTTTTTTAGAAAAAAATTATACAATATCTATATTTAACAGGAAATAAGCCAATAAATGACCATTTATGAAGGATCTGGAGATATATCTGTCACCAAGACAGAAAGAATTGATACTCGATTGAGTAAAGAATTTTCCTATTCTAGAAGCTTTTTTCATCATATCATTGAAAGATGAGGAATAAAAGTAAACGGTAAAGTAGTAAAAAAATCATATCAGTTGAAACATAATGATGACGTAGAAATAGACGATGTAAAAAGATATCTCTCCCCCGTTATCTTAGACGAAGCGCCAGATATCAAAATTCCTGTCATACTTGAAAAAGAAGATTATCTCATCATCAATAAACCCAAATGAGTACTTTCTCATCCCAAAACGGTACGAGAAATTCATGAACCATCAGTCGTTTGATTTCTCTATCATACCTATAAAAATCTACCAACCATCTGAAATTTCATCAGAGCAGGACTCATTCATAGACTCGATAAGAATACTGATGGACTCATGATTATCGCAAAAACGGAAAAATGATTGGAACATTTCAAAAAATTATTTCAAGCAAAATCAGAGAGCAAAGATATTAATGAAAAAGAAGAAACAGAATTAAAAAAATTTTATAGAACAACAGCATATCTCACAGAGGAAGGAAAAAAATTTATAGATAAAATAGAAAAAAATCTCCCTTATCAAGGGGAGATGCCGAAGGCAGAGGGGTTTATCATACAAGAATTAGTAATTGCGAAATTACCACATACCATAAACAAAATATGAATAACAAAAATCATAAAGATAGTAAAAAAAACAGATACAACAATTACATTGAATCTTGAAATCCTCACAGGAAGAACACATCAAATTAGGTATCACCTCTCACATCACGGTTTACCAATCGTTTGAGATTATTTATATTGAGATGAACAAGAAACAGAACCTATGCAATTGACAGCATATAAACTCATATTTAGAGATCCAGAAAATGAAATGATTACGGTTGAAATTTAATTGTGTCTCAAATAAAAAAAAGCCACACGGAAAACCGGTGGCTATGATATCAATGAAAATATTGTTTAAATTTTTTCTGAAAATAATTTCGGATATAATTTTTTTTATATTTTTCAACGATATCAGCAATTCTAATCATAATTGCTGTTTCCTCTACCTCACCACAATGATGATTAATAGCAGTACCGAAGACTTTCATAGTCGGTGACATCTCCGTATATTTGTTAAATAAGGGAGGCATACCTTCTTTGACCTCACGAAGAGATTTGATAAGAATCTGTTTATCTTCCCGTTCAGTATTACCGACAAAGATAGACTCAAGAAGATCAATCTCATCTTTCAAGCCAGGAGGAATAAGTTCCGACTTAGGAGTCACTAATGTATGAGTATCCGGAAAGTGTTTTTCCATATAATATAAAATCATATTGCGCGCTTGACGATTATAGGTCTTATACATGGTTACTTTCCCAAAAAAATACTGAATATCTTGGTCTTTAAAATCAACTACCAAGGTTCCCAAGCCATCAAAAAGATTGTCGAGTGCATACATAGCCTTTCTAGGTGGTGCATAATCAGCGCGCCACTGATACTTAGGCTGGACAAAAGATCTACCCAATTCAATAGCAAACGGAGCATACATACGGATAAAATTCAAAGAACAATTGAATAATTCAATGGTCGGTGAATCAATAGACGTATGATCTTTACTGATAAAATTCTCCATTTTAGCATAACGATAGCCACCTATAATTTCTTTGTTGTCAGGATCCCATACAATCAATTGTTTGAAACCGTTAGTTGCATACGGTCCAGGGAAATCAGGATGAGCAAATTCATCCCAACGATCGATATCTATAGCATTTCCTGTACCACCTCCACCTTGTCTAAAAGACATCTCGCGAAGGATACCAATTTGCATCATAAGATAGGGACAATCTTTCCCAGAGAAAACATAAATATGATTCCCTCCATGTTCAGTTTCCTTCACAAAACGAGCATTTTTAAGCTCAGCTTCCAAAATATGAGAAGGAATAGGGTCCAAAATTTTTTGTTGTTCCATATATGTATTTTTAAGTTAGTTTTGTTTTTATTTTGTTTATAGAGAGATACAATGAAAGCTCGAAGTATTGAGAGTTTTCATGACATCGAACTTATATCGATGATTTTTGATACATAAATTATGATCCCAAATATTCGGGAGAAATAATTTATGATTTTAAAAACAATCGATGTAATTGACATTTTAACAATACAGTATAAAAAATCAAGAAATAAGACGAGAAAATCACAAATCAAAAAAACAGAGAATTTGTCCATCTAAGATTAGATAAGAAAAAATACCGCAGTCATGTAGACATACGGCATTTTTCGAATTCAGAATTTAGAGTGAAGAGTTCAGAATTAATTTTCTGAATTATGAATTATACATTCTGCATTCTTATTATTTTTTAGTTGTTTTTTTAGCAGCTGATTTTTCTTCTTTTACTGCTTTTTTAGCAACTACTTTCTTTTCTTTTTCTAGTACCTTATCTTTTTTATCAGGGTTTTTATCAAGCTTATCTGTGATTCTCTTTGCTTTGTCTTCAAGCTTTTCTTCAGAAAGCTTTTTGACAATTCCAGCTAATCCTTTACCTTCAAATTTCTTTTCAGTTTTTGCTGGTGCAACTTCTTCTTGTGTATCATCTGTTGTAGTTTTGGGAGCTGCAGCAACTGGCGTTTTGGCAGGAGCCTCTGGAGCTTTATCATCACCGATACCTTTCATACTCAATCAGATCTTTCTATTTTTTGGATCGAGCAAGATAAGTTTTGTCTTAACTATTTGTCAAAGTTTTACGACTTCATTTGGATTTTGGATAGATTTTTGAGAAAGTTCACTCAAATGCACCAATCCATTGATATCTTGGAAGACTCTAACGAATACTCCATACGGTACGAATCTCACAACTTCTCCTTCGAGAATATCACCAACTTTGTATTGTTTTGGTAATGCTGTCCATGGATCATCCTTCAATTTTTTACTAGAAAGTGATATCTTACCATTTTCTAATCCGATAACTTTTACGCTAATCTTGTCACCAATAGTTCCAAGCTTCTCGATATTGTTAACGTGTCCATAGGTAATTTCTGAGATATGTACCAATCACTCAACAGTTCATCCAATAGTCACGAACAATCCATATGAAGAAAGTCCACTTACTACTCAATCATATACTTTTCCAACTTCAAGATCTTTGAGGATGTTTTCTCTTTCTTCTTTTAGCGCTTCTCTTTCTGACAAGACTATTCTCTTTTCATCTTCATCAATATTGATGATTCTTACTTTGAGTTCTTTTCCGATAAGATCCAATAATTTATCGAAGATTATTTCTTGATCACCATCCTCTACTCTTGGGTAATGAATAGGAGCCAATTGAGACAATGGTACGAATCATTTAATACCGTGCATATCTACGAGTAGACCTCCAAGATTTGCTTCAGTAGGGATAACAGTAATCACATCATCAGCTTCGAATTTTTTCATAATAGATTTCCATACATCGTATTGTAACAACTTAGTAATAGATACGATATAATGTCAGTCTTCATGTCTGATAGCAGTATTTACGATTTCAAGTTCGATTTCTCTTCCTGGATCTAATTCATATCCAGATCTTTCAAGTTCTTTAACTTCTTTTGAAAGGATAACTCCAGTAAATGCATGATTATCGCAATCTACTAAAATACCATTTTCGATTCTTTTGAGGACAGTTCCTTTGATTTTTTGTCATTCCTTGATAACAGGCATGACTATTTGACCAGAGCGTAATTGCTCTATGATAGTTGCAGTCATTATAATATAAAACGTTAAAAAATAAAGAGAGATGAGGTAAATCTGCGAGTATTTTACGAAGTAGATTTTCCCATCGAATTTATCCATACCAAATGGATAAAAAAAATAATTAAACTAGTGAGTATATTACACTTTTACACTTACTGATTTTGATATAGCGTTGTACGTAGACAACTTTTTTGTTTTAAGATACTTAAGAAATGCTCTTCTTCTAGCAACTTTTTTAAGCAATGATCTTTTAGCATCAAAATCTTTTTTGTGCAAAGCAAGATGTGCTTGTAATTCCGTAATCTCTGCTGTCAAAAGTCAGATTTGAACTTCTACAGACCCAGTGTCAGTGTCATGAAGTTTGAACGATTCTGGTGTAGCTTCTTTGGTCACTTTTTTTACCATAATACGATAATTTAAAAAAAATAAAAAGGTGGTTGTGGCGTAAAACAAAATCAACAGTGATAAACCGTATGAGACAATGCCTTACTTTAAAACATTAGAATATAGTTTTGAAAAATTAGAAATAAATTTCTGAATTCTGCATTCTATATTCTGAATTTTTATTACCCCCGACAGGAGTCGAACCTGTGTTTACTCCTTAGGAGAGAGTCGTTCTATCCAACTGAACTACGAGAGCAAAACACAATACAGTACACAATTTATCCAGCGTTGAGGCAGGAAAAAAAGTCCCTATTCGGGCTTAGTGGTAATATATAGTATTTTAGAGGACAAAATCAAGGAGAAAAGACGCATAAAATCTCCCAAAGAGATTTTAATATCACATGTAGCTAACAATAAAAAAAGCCCTACTGAAAACAGCAGGGCAAATATTCAAAAGAATAGTGTCATTATGACAATAAACCCACTTGTCGATCTACCATAGTAGTAAATTCTTCCAACGAGATATCAACACGACGAAGATCATAAGCTAACCAGTAAATAGCATCTGGCCAGAGGAATAACTCTTCTAAAGTGTCTGCAGGATTCTGCATAATTTTTTTTGCTCCTTCAGAAAGAAAGAACGTATGATCTTGCTTGTTTTTGGACACAACAAAATTGATAAACGGTTGTTGTTGTTTCCGTATAAAACTTACCGGATCAGGATCTGTGAAATCAGCACGACAGAATTCGTCTATGAGGCCAATAGAAGCAAGTAAATAAATATATTTACCCTTTCCCATATAGCCGATATCAGCATCCTGAATAATGTATGCAGGGATGCTTTCGATTTCACCTCTCTTGGTAAAGGTAGTAGCCAGTATCAGCTCTTTGATAAAAGACCGGTCTGAAGTAGCAAGCCCACAAAGTGCTAGATCATAATCAGTAATATGATCAAACATAGTAAGTACAGACCTAACCTCATCAGAAGGTGTTGCCACACCCGGATGTGGCGCATCATGAAGACCACCCCCCAAGAGTAGCAAAGTTATAGTTTTTCTATCGACACATTGTGCTCGTGAGATCTCAATGATAGTTCTCATAACCCCAAGCGTATGCCCATAATTATGATAGGCATTGTCACTACAGAGATTCATAATTTTTTCAAGAACCTCAACGTGGATATTACTATTAGTGAGGATAAATCTGATGTGATCCTCATTCATTTTCCGCTTGTAGAGATTTTTAAGCGGCCAAATTTCTTGTAATGTTGTCATATCGTTATTTTTTTATATGTATATATTTGTTTTGATAGATAGTATATATATAAATTATAATAAAAGTCAAATAAGACAAAAGAATAAATATATAAAAAAAGAGACTTAGATAAGCTAAATCTCTCCTATTTCAAACATACAATGGCTTATTAAGCAAATTCGTTAAATACTTGATAAACAATCAAAAGAAATAAAAATACCACCAATGCGATAATGAAAATATTTATGATAATTCATTTTGCTTTTTTGAATGCATCTTCTTTTCCTGAAGAGGTAATCATAAGATATCCTGCGTAGAATAATGCAAGCACAAAGAGTGATCAAAGCACCCATCAAAGGACAATAGCAACATTGACAATCATATCAGCGGCTGCAGTTCCAAATGCTGGTGTCTGTGCAATATAGAAAACATAATCAATAATTTTAATCATAACCAAAGAGATAACCACATTGATGGCTCATTTTTGAGCAATCTTTACCTTATCTGATTTGTCCATAGCTGACATCATTCTAAATCATGATACTACCAACATGATAATAGCAGCAAAGAATGCAAGTACTTTAAAAAACGACAATATTTGAAGGAATAATCAATTCTGGACTCTATCGACGAGCTGTCCACTTCATTGGATATCACCTATATTCAAGACTGTTCACAATATCCATGTCACTCAAAACACCAAAAATGCACCATAAAGAATATAAATAAGACTGGAAAAAGCCTTCTTCGCACCATCAGCTTCTTTAGCATTCATAATGAAATTTATTCACGTAACGACCAAAAAGATAAAGAGAACAATAAATCACAACGATCTAATAAGTACTCGCAAATTACCTCAAGCTTCAATAAGATTACCATTTGAGTCCGTCATAGCAGCAGTACTTGGATAGAACAATCTTCTCACATTATCCATCAAACTAATATTTCTATCAATACCAAGATTGAATACTGTTTCAACTCTACCATATTGATCAGGAGTTGCATCCGTAAGATAATTAGCAAAATTATTGTTAAATGAAGGTGCTGCAGCATAGCTAAATCCCCCACCAACTAACAATAACGTAAATACTAATAATGCCTTTTTGATACTATTCATGGTTTAAAATTTTAAATTTTAAATTTTTTATTTCTAAATTCTAGATACTGAACTCTGCATTCTAAATTCTGAATTAAAAACCTGTATCTCCTCCATATCATCAAAAAATAGAATTAATAAGAGAGACAGCAAGTTTGATAATAAAATAAAATCCTGTCAAAATAATCACTCCGATCACGATATTAATAATATTTTTTTTGACTTTAGCCGTTTCTCATTCTTTATGTGCTGCATTAGTAACCATAAGAAAGCCATTATATATCAAGAGAATAACTGCTATAGACAATCATATATACACTGCCCGTTGAAGATAAGGATTGATATTTTGTCTTAACCAATCTAAGGTATTTGCTATTTTATACGGACTGGCATATGCTCATTGTTTATCAGTTGCACTATCTAATGCTGTTTGTTGTACTTGATATCCAGCAGCATCATTAGCATCACTGACAACAGTATCTAAAATTTGAATCGGATTACCTCCATATTTTCCTCGACTACTATTATTAGTTTGAGCAAAACCTATAAGCGGAAGAGTAGAGCAAAAAACAATAAGCGCTAATATAATTTTTTTCATGTGACATACAAAGAAATAAATATAACATAAGTATAATTAAATCTGTTTTTTTTACAAATTTTAGTTATTATTTTTTTGGTAAATAAAAAGAAAGGTAGAATCTAAAGACAAAAAGTCAAAAAAGAGAAAACACGAGCATATACATCAAATAATCATTAAGTTCCCAGAATATATTTTGTATCTTTTGTTGTTGATGAGCAACTATGTTTTGTGAAAGTTCAGAAAAAAAACCATCAAAAGATTTTTCACCCAATACTCTATAAAATTTTCATCACGTTTTGTCAGAGAGTTGTTGGAGCAAAGTAAGATTAATGTTGGTGGTCACCTCATCATTCCAGCTATCACGACCGATAAGATAATTTTCCTGACCTACACCTAAAACAAATAAGGGAACTGCAGTTTTTTGATAATAAGAAATAACTTGCATAGGATCAAATCCTATATTTGAATCACCATCAGTGATCAAAATAACAATTCACGGCTTATATATTTCTTGATGAGCAAACTGCTGAAGATTTTGAACACCAAGTAATATAGCATCACCGATAGCTGTTCACAAAAAATCTTTCACGGGAGGAAAATCTCCGAGATTCATAGAATCTAATTTAGCAACAATAGCTGAAGCTGAAGTTGAAAATGGAATATAGACAAGAGGTTTTCACGAAAATGCAATCAAAGAGATATAATATCCATCCAATTGTTGAATCAATGAAATCAAAGATTTTTTTGCAGCAACAAATCTACTTGGTTGTAGATCATTAGCAGCCATTGAGAGAGACACATCAAGGATAATTTGCACAGGAATATTCTTTTCGACAACCACATGTTTGTCACGTAATACAGAAATACGCAAAGGCAAAAGTACGACAGAAGTAACAAGAAGTCACAAAAAAATATTGTAAATTAATCGATTCCTTTGATGAAGATAGTGTAAAGGAACAAGAAATTTTGGTTTTTTATTAAAAAAGAAAAAGACACCACAGAGCATGATCAATACCAAACTTATTCGGATTCCATTTGTGGAAAATGACATACACTAGTAGAGAGCAATTAAATTAATCATTTTTTTTCTATATCTGAAACATGTTTTTGATCAAATGCACTTTCTTTGGTTTCAATAATTTGTTTTTCTTCTTTAGTCTTGGACTCTTGTATCATAATATCTAATGGATTCTTTTTTTCATAATTTACTTGATATTTTTTCTTCGCATCAAAAAAATTGTTTCTTACCAGTTTACCAAGATATGCCAAAAGTCACAATTCAGAAACCTTAAAAAACGCTATAATGACAAAAAATATTATTATAATAATAGCCAAAGATATTCATATTACTTTGGATCATGACTTGGAAATTCCATTAAAGGTAGCTAATGCAAGTGCAATTCACAAAGCAAGAATAAAGAGCTGTATTACATTGATACTCAATGGTCAAATACTAAATGTCATACCAGCAAGCAATCCTCTTTTGATATTTTTTGGATAGACAACTTTCATAAAAATAACACATAAATAGGTAAAAATAATAAGTTCTTATGAGAGAATATTGCGAGTATAATTTTTATGCTTTAAGCTTCAAGCGCAAAGTACATAAACAAGATAAAAAACTATTAAAAAAATCTGTGTAAAAAACACAGATTCAAAAATAAGCTATAACAACTAGACATTGGGAACAGAAACACGTAAAGGCTCAAGCTCAAAGTGAGCATTAAATTTTACGGATTGAGCAAGAATACTTTTATCAAATGCATAATGAGCGCCACGAATTTTTCCTTCTGTAGCATCATCTCTAATACCACAAATCATAATAATAACAGATTCTGGAGATTGAGTTTTCTGAATATCAGGAATCAACAAATATCCATGACCACCACCTATGAGTTCAGGAATCATACCATCCAAAGTAATAATATCAAATTTTGTTTTGGAAAGATGTTCACGAGCCTCTGTAAGTGTAGAGGCAAGGGTAATGATAAAAGAACAAAAGCAGGTAGTATTCAAACTTCTTTTAAAAAGAAGTGAAATAAGACGTTGATCATCAATAGAATCATCGACAATCAAAAGTGATTTAACTTGACCCATAATACGTTGTTTTAGTTTATAGTGAGGACTATATAGACATTTTCATGCCATTTACAAGTACAATTTATGTGATATAATATTGATTATAAGATATTTTAGGAATATAGGTAGGTAATTTTGATGTATATGGTTGAAAATACTCATAAAATAACTACATACAAACCACCTTTAATTTTCGTAAAGCATAAAAATGGAAAATCTCGTGATCATAGGATCAGGTCCAGCAGGACATACTGCTGCAATTTACGCAGCTAGAGCTAGTTTATATCCTATCATGTTTGAAGGATTTATGGCAGGTGGTGTCGCTGCAGGTGGACAACTTACTACGACAAGCAAAGTAGAAAATTTCCCAGGATTCCCAACATGAATAGATGGTCTAGAACTCATGATGAATATGAGACAACAAAGTCTAAATTCATGAACAAGGATAGAAACCAAAACAATAGATAAAGTTGATTTTAGTGGGCAACCATTGAAGCTCTTTAGTGGAAGTGAAGTCATCGAAGCAAAATCCGTCATCATAGCAACCGGAGCAATCGCAAAACGTCTCGGTATTCCAGGAGAAATAGAGTATCGACAGAAATGAATCTCTGCTTGTGCTATTTGTGATGGTGGATTACCACTATTTAGAGGGAAACCAGTCGTAGTAATCGGATGAGGTGATGTCGCAATGGAAGAAGCACAACACATGACACATTTTGCATCCAAAGTCATTGTACTCGTAAGGACAGACAAATTGAGAGCATCAGAAGTTATGCAAGCAAGAGCAAAAGCAAACGAAAAAATAGAATTCAAACGATTTACAGAAGCTGTGGAAGCAATAGGAAATGGAGATATGCTTACAGGAGTAAAAGTAATAAATAATCAAACCAAAGAAGAAGAAACAATCGAATGTTCTGGATTATTTTATGCGATCGGACATACGCCAAATACACAATTCCTTTGATGACAGATTGAACTCGAACATGACGGATATATAGCAGCAAAAAACACCATAACAAATATACCAGGAGTTTTTGCAGCCGGAGACGTAGCAGACAAGAAATATAGACAAGCAATAACGTCAGCATGAAGTGGTTGTGCAGCAGCACTTGAAGCACAGAAATACCTTCAAGAGAGAACTTAGATTTTAGAATTTAGATCTTAGAAAATGTTTAGTAATTATCAAAAATTAACAGTTTGGCAAAAGTCGATAGAATTAACTAAAGATATTTATAAAGTTACAAAACAATTTCCTCCAAGTGAACTTTATGGACTTGTCAATCAAATGAGAAGATCATCAACTTCAATCCCTTGTAACATAGCAGAGTGAAACCAAAGAAATACAAATAAAGAACACATAAATTTCTTATATATAGCAAAATGATCAGCAGCAGAATTAGAGACACAAATAATAATATCCCATAAATTAGAATTTTTACCAGAAAAAGAAAAAAATGATTTATTAAGCAAAGTAGAGGAAATATTAAAAATGTTAGCGTCTTTTATTACAACACTCACAAACAAAAATCTAAGTTCTAAGCACTAAGTTCTTTTATCTAGTAATATAGTATCATGTCAGTAATTCACATTAAAAACGTTGAAGAATTTACAAAAGAAGTTATGCAAAGCGGGAAATTAGCAGTTATTGATTTCCGAGCAGAACGATGCGGACCATGCAGAATGCTTGGACCAATTATCGAACAATTAGGCGAAGAACATAAAGATGTCGTCATCGCAAAAGTAAATGTAGATGAGAATCAAGAATTGTCTGCAACATTCCAAGTCTCTTCTATACCAGTGGTGTTCTTTGTAAAAGATGGTAAAGTAATCGACAAAGTTGTCGGAGCAAATCCTCCAACAGTCTACAAAGAAAAAATCGCTGAACATTCCCAGCCAACAAAAGTTGAATAATGTAAATTACATATAAATAAAAATCCGAGCATTCCACTCGGATTTTTTTTGTAAAAGTTACATACATTATTTTCAGATATATACATATTAAAAAAACCGGTTGAAATCCAACCGGTTGATACCATGCACTAGGAGTAGTTACTTAGCAGTAATAGTTTTAATAAATTCTTTAGCTTTTACATGTGTTTCAGTAAGATGTAATTTTACATCCTGAAGTTTTTTAAATTCTTCATCAATGTTTATTTGTTGATTTGAAAAATATAAAAATACTTCTTTTTTAGATGTAGGAAATACCTCATTCAACGATTCAGCAATAAAAACATTTTTGCTTTCAACTAAAGTATCGAGTGGAGTAAATCTAAATATACCCTGTTGGAGATCAACCCAGGTAATAATAGCATAATCATGATGTCCACGATCTTTATAAACCCCAATCAAACGCCCGACGGTTACTTGTTTTTTTTGTATCATATTCGTAGGTTTTTTTTATATATTATCAAAAGGTATATATAAACAAAACAAAATGTCAATAAATAAAAACTGAGCCAATCTAAAGATTATACTCAGTCTTTATATAATGATATATAGAAAAATATTATTGAATTTGGATATTAGTAGCAAATTGAGACCAAGCGGGATCCATGATTTGAATAAGGAAATTGATTCAGTTAGCAGATGTTTTTTGGATGATACTATTTCATGGATTGTTCAAAGTACCTTTGATAGTACAACTAAATATTCTTATTTTTGGATTGTCTGTCATAGTTGCTTTATCAGCAAATTTAGTAATATTCATCTGGGTTGAACAACGGACTCCAGGAAGATCAAGACCCTCATCTACATTGAGTGCTTCATATGCGATATTACTTGATGGGAAAATAATTGAATATCCTCTACTAGAAGAAGTAAAGGTCATAGTCTTTTCTAAGTTGATAGGAAATTGAGGACCTGAAGTATCAATAGAGCTTGGTGTATTCGTAGTAGTTGGAGTATCTCAAGTTGGATTAGCAGTATTGGAAATATAACTAAGTTTGGTCCCTCATGCAGCTTGTGATGGATCAATAAATACTTTACAGGTAGCAGAACCATTATCGGTTGGTCATTGAAGATTGATGATTAAACCATTGAGATCCATCCCAAGAGCACTTGTAGTTACTTGCATTAGGGAAGTTGAACCATCAGTACAAAGTGTTTCTATTTTGGATAATAAATTATTTTGCACGTAATGTTCATTAGGTAAGATAAATGCATTAGCAACATCTATCACTTCTTGTTCAGGGACATCATTGATAAAATATCCATAGTAATTACCATTAGTAAAGAACCATGAAGTTACTCATTCCAATTTATAGAGTTTATCGCCATTTGAGGTAGAGATAGTTTTCTCTGCAGTAGCTCAAATATTTTGTTGAAGTTGTGAACAATTTTTGTTGGGATCTGATTTTTTACATGCGAAATATGAGATAGAAACAACCTGATTAGTAGTGAGGTTTTGTACTTTTACCACACCGTTATTTCACTTATCCAAAACAGAGTATTTTTGTCCAAATTCTGCAGGAAGATAGATACCTGCCTGAGAAATATAGATACCACTTCATGATCATAATAATATTTGACCAGTAGTTCAGGTACTTGCCAAGGATCAAGAAACAGCAGTGATTTCGATAATAAATAGAGTATTAAGTTCTTTTTCTACGGTACCTTGAACATCTACCATACCCGTATATATACTTAAATCTAATGTTCTACTCTTGAGCCCGACGATAGTCGCATCAGATAAAGTTAATGTATGGGTGTATGAGATTAAATCACCGTCTGCTTGAAGCATACCAGACAAAGAAACCGTTTGTCAGATTTGGAATCCTGTTGTAGATTCTGTGGAAGCAAACCAACTCGTCATACGATCAAAGTTTTTGAAAAGAAAAAACGCTACAAAAAATGTACAGACAATAACCAAAAACAAGGTAAGAAAAGAAAGAGATTTTTTGGGTTGTTGTGTCATGTAATCATTTCCATACCCAACAAAAGAAGGTTTTTTTGGAGCAGGAACAGCATTGTTTTTAAAATTCATTGGTATGAATAAAAACTAAAAAATAGTTTATGTAGGAAGAATATTAGCCAATTACAAGAACTTTGCAACTCAATAACCCATATTATACAATTTTTTGATAAATTAGGCAAGGATTTTAAACAGTTTTTGGCTGTTGATTTGAAAAAACGAAGATACAGGAGTATACTTGATAAGAGTTATTTTATACATTCATATATTGACTAATGAATACCCAAACACCCGAACCTACAGCAATTCAAAATTTCATGAATAGTGCCATAGTGACGTATGGACTCAAAATTGTGGGAGCAATAGCAGTCATCCTACTTCTTTTGTTGATTTCCAAATTTATTGCAGGAATGGTCAGAAGAAATATCGTCAAAAACGGAGACCCTTCAAACAAACATATTGATAAAATCTGAAAACTCATCGGCGACATAACTTTTTATATCCTCGTTATCTTTTCTTTTTTTATAGGATTTGAAATGGTTGGATTCAATGTCGGACTTATCGTATGAGGTATCTCATTTTGAGTATGATTAGCATTCAAAGAAATCCTTGGAAATATGATTGCTGGTATCATGATTTTATATACCAAAGAATTTAAATTAGGTGACATCATTGAAGTACAAGCTGATCAGGTATATCTAGGAAGAATCGAAGAAATCACTATCAGATATACGGTAATTAGAACACTAGACCTCAGACAAGTCGTATTACCAAATATGACATTAATCACGGTGCCTATCAAAACATTTAGTGCAGAACCGATTATAAAACTCACTGCAATCTTCGGTGTAGGATATGATTCTGATACCACCAAAGTCATAGAAATGGTACAAGCAATTGTAAATAGCTTCGAATTTGTCAAAGAGAAAACAACAACAAAAGTATTTGTATCAAACTTTGCAGCAAGTTATATAGAGATTAAAACGTATTTTTCATTTGATCCAAACTGTGGATTGCTCTCAGATTTTGCCATATGATATATCAACGAAAAAGTAGGGAAAGCATTTAATGACAATAATATTAATGTACCATTTGATACTATTACGATCAACTTTGACAAAGAATCAAGTAAAGAAGCTCTTGCCAGCAACCTTCCTAAATAACATTTAGCACAATAGATATACATGACAACAGCAACTATCACTAGCTATATTCTTACACGAATCAAAGACAACGGTCTTGAGCTTTTATGATCCACCGCATTGGCAGTAGGGATATTTGTTGTATTTCTGGTTATCATCAGAATGGTGGTAGCAAAAGTAAAAAGAAGAATCCAAGAAAATTCACTTCAAGAAGATATGTATAGTAAAAGAATAGCAGATTTAGCCTGAAGTATGCTCTTTATCTTACTTATGATTTTCAATATTTTAGCAGTATTTGAGGTTATAGGATTTGATACTGCATTAATTATGTGAGGAGTTTCGATGAGTATCGGTTTTGCTATGGAAACTACGATAGGAAACATGATTGCTGGAATAATGCTTATGACGAACGAAAAAGTTAAACTAGGCGATTTTGTCCAATTTATGGGAAGTTTAAATATTATGGGTACCATAGAAGAAATTAACGTAAGATATACTATCATCAGGACATTTGATAAAAGAAGAACTATTATACCAAATAGTATTATTGCTGCCACACCAATAAAAACACTCAAAACAGAAACACTGATCAGAGGGAAAGTGAAACTCAGACTTCCTCGTACTATAGATATCGATCAAGTTAAGTCATTATTGATCCAAATCATCAATAGCATTGATGGTGTTTTGCACAAAGAATATACAAATATTATTGTAAGTGGATTTGACAGTGGTGGTATCATCGTAGAATGATTATTTTTTGTAAATCCACAAAGCAAAAGAGGTAAAGTAGTTATTAAAAAAGAATTTATGACAAAAGTATTTGAAGAATTCAAAAAATACGGCATAAAGATGCCAAATGATCATATGACAATTACCGTAGAAAAATAAAAAAATAGTGAAAAACTAAAAACTAATAATGAAAAACGAATGAATTATATACTTATAAACTATTGTAATACATAATAGTCCATAATAAAGCAGATCCATCACTATTCACTGTTAGTTATTCACTGTTAGTTATTCACTGTTAGTTAATATATATTATTCTCCTGAAATCTCTTTTATCTGATCACGGATGACCGCAGCATCCTCAAATTTCCAAGCAGTTATGGCATCGTCCAACTGTTTTTTTAAATCTTTGAGAATTATCTCTTTTTCGACTTTCGTCATTCTTTTCAATTTTTTAGTTTTCCCTCTGGTGAGTTTATCAAATCCCTGAGAAAGCACTTCATCCGTTTTCACGACTTCCAATCACTTGATATTGGATTCAGCTTTTTCTGGAGTAATATGATGTTTTTTATTGTAGGTATCTTGAATACCACGACGACGATACGTCTCTCGCAATGCTTTGACTATAGATTCCGTAAAATTATCTGAATAAAGAATAACTTCACTATGGGGATTTCTCGAAGCACGTCAAATAATCTGGATAAGCGATGTGGTTGAACGAAGAAAACCTTCTTTATCAGCATCTAATATAGCCAGTAAGGTAACCTCAGGAAGATCAATCCCCTCCCTCAAAAGATTTACTCAGACAATAATATCGATTACTCCTGTTCTCAACTTCTTGATAATCTCCCAACGATCAGTAGTTGCAATTTCACTATGCAAATAAAATGCTTTATATCATTTGGAAATCAAAAAACTCGTCACCTCTTCAGAAGATTTTTTGGTCAAAGTAAGCAAAAGAACCTTTCCTTTTTTAGCGATATGTTCGTTGAGCTTATTGAGCAAATGCTCCAAAAAAGCTGGCTTTGTACCAGCAAAATCATTTCCTTGCATAAAATCTTTGAGATTGGCGTATTTATTGAACATAGAATACAGAAATATAAACAGACACCACTCTATTGTTTTGCGAATTATTATCAAGAAAAGATAATAACAACCATAGAACAATCGCCAGATGCATGACATGACGCTCCCCATATTCGAAATAATAAATATAATCGGACTGCAGTGAGTCACACGAATGTGTGCGAACAAAGTGAGATAGATAACCTTTTCATGATGAAATGACGGGGTGTTGGATTTGCATCTGGCTAGAGTTTTTTGCTTCCTTTTTGAGGCAATGTCAAAAAGGAAGTCCAGCGAAGCGTTTAAATATGTATAAAAAAACACTAAAGATTATTGCAAAAAAAACAATTTTGCGTATACTATATATACAGAAATGATTTTTTTAAATAAAAACAAAATATGAAGAAATATTTCTGACTACTCCTATCATGTATTTTACTGCTTTGAACGTCGGTATTTGCTACCTACGATGATTTTTCCAATCAATTACAAACCATGTGAGTAGACGTACAAAAAATAGAAACGCAAAATAGTATATCACGTTATGATCTTGCAAGATTATTAAATAGTGTAGAATGTAAGGATTGTATACATCCAGATACAGATATGCTAAACAAATATATAGAAAGCTTCTGGGCAGGATTTACCAAAACGCCAGGCAAAGATTTTGCCGACATCAGGTTCTGATGAGGGATATTTAATAATGTATCCTATTACTACTGTGTAGCATATGTAGGAGACAATACCTATATGAGAGGATATCCTAAAGCAACAAGTCCCGTCTGTGGAGGACAATTTTGTGGAAGCAAAAATACAACTACAGCAGAATTTATTCAAGTCGTAATAAATATTTTAGCGAAATATATGTATAAAGATATTAGTCTCAACCGAAAGGAAGTAAACACACGAATAAGTAAGTTAAAAACAGATAGTTATGAAGCCAAAAACTTCAATAGCGATAATATCAAAATGGTCACAGAAAAAAGTAAAAGCTGTGAAAATACCTGTGCCTTACAAAACAAAGACGAAGTGAATCTCTATCTAAAATATTGCATGTTCAATATAGCAAAATGTACTATGCAAGAAATTGGGAAAATAAAACAATGAACTTGGCCAATTGCAGAATTGAATTTATTATATAGTCAAAGCATCATCGACATCAGCCAGAATCAACGAGCTGATACAGCAAAAAATATTGATGGGAAATCAGTATTAGAAACATTATTTAAACTCAACGGAAAAATTAATTGTGCATTTAACAACGATTATGATTGTGATGGTATAGAGAATGCAAAAGATAGTTGTCCAACGACCTATAATCCTACACAAAAAGATACCGATAAGGATGGAATTTGAGATGTTTGTGATGATGACATCGATAATGATAGCATTAAAAATCCCATAGGAATAGTTGATGAAGAAGGCAAAATAGATATTTCAAAATGGACAAAAAATATGGATAATTGTTTGTTCGTAGTAAATACAGGACAAGAAGACAGCAAAAAAAATAGTATCGGAGATGCCTGTCAAAATACAGGAAATCAGATAGGTCTCTATATTACTATTGATAAAATAGAATGAAGCGCTCCATTAACAACGACATTCAGTGTGGTAAGCGAAGGAAATGTGAATGAAGTACAACGAGATTTTGGTGATGGAATACAAGGAAAATGAATATCTATAACCCATACATTTCTTACACCAGGCATGTATAATGTACAAGCAATAGCACAAGGGAATAGTAATACTGCTAAAGCTCAAGTCATCGTCATCATATGAGGACAAAATGGAGATGATAAAGCATTACAAACCAGAGCAAGTATAATAGGAGGGAAATGAAGTACAGAAAGTTTACTTTCGACATCATTACTAGGCAAGTTTGACGAAATTGAATGGGTATTTTCCAAAGAAAAAACCAGTTCCAAAAAAGCAGCCGGAGAAAGTTTCAAAAAAATATTTAAAGAATCAGGAGAAAATCCGGTATTGGTCAAAGGATACAGTAATGGAGCATTGGCTGCAGTAAGCTACTTCACTATAGGTATTGATGAATGAAGATGAGCAATACTCAAAACCAATATAGCAAGTGCAGAAATCAAAGAAAAAATACTTTTTGATACAAAAACATATAACATCATACAAAACGATATACTCAGTGTAGATCGAGATTTTGGTGATGGAATACAACAAAGTAACACTACACTCACCCTAGAATATGCATATACACAACCCGGTAAAAAAGTAATCACTCAAACAATCACACTAACGGATGGAAAAAAATTAACGAATATGCTTACGATGAATATAACAGACAAAACATTATTATCATCATATGCATTACTTATGAAACCCTCTACCTTGATAGCAAACATAGGACAAAAAATAAATTTTTCTACACATATCATAGGTAAAATGATTAATACACCAATCACTCAAATACTGGAATTTTCGGACGGCATAACCCAACAAAAACCATGATCAGAAAAAATGCCAAGTTTGTTTGTTCATTCCTATCAAAAAAATTGAATACTGACTCCTCAAGACAGCATGTATATCAATCAATGTACCTATCTCAAAAACCAGGCAACTATTGCCATCAACGGAATAGATAGCTGTCTAGATGCAAAGATACAATGAAATATGAAAGTAGCATATAAATGCGATCTCGATGGAGACGGAATACCTGATGTATGTGATATTGATATCGATAATGATGGCGTACCAAATCTTCTCTGAATAATAAATTTTGAAAATAAGGATTGTTCATACGAAAGTGATTCAAGCAAACCAAATGCCAATCTCAATCAAGAAGTATTAGCACAACACTATCAATGAGTATGTTCACTCGATAACGCACCATTTAGCATAAACCCAGATCAGCTTGATCTCAATCAAGATGGAATCGGAGATGCACAAGCTGAAACACCAATATTGGGAAGCTGAGAAGCTCTTGATACAGATGGTGATGGAATAATAGATAGCCAAGATCTCTGTCCTACTATTCAGGAAACATGGAATGGAATAACTGATGAAGATGGGTGTCCAGAAATAGGCGAAGAGTTATGATGTAAACAACAAGGTATAGCTCCTCTCTTAGGACTGACTAATGACACTATTATTGTAAAACCAACGGCATGTAATCAATGTCCTTGCCAATTCTGAGACTTTGCAAGTGACCTAACCAATAACGATCAAGTAAGAGCAATTTTGCAAAATAAAGAAAAAACAATCCAGTACAAATTTTCTTTACCATGGATTGTTGATTTTCAGTAAAAATATAATTAGGCTGCCATTTTCATAGATTCTTCATTAGAAATAGCTTTTACCGGACACATGTCTATTGCTTGTTGACATTCAGCATTTTCTTCTGGAGTTTCTGGTTGTTTGATAACCTTTGAGACTCCTTCTACCTTGAATATTGTTTTAGCCATTTCTCCACATACACCACATCCGATGCAGGTATCATTTACTTGTATCATAATAATTATCAATAGAAAATAAAATTACGCAGAATGATGTTCATGAATATGATGATGTTCTTTAGATTCTTCTTCTCAATCTTCTTCGTCGAAGAGTCATTTAAATGATTTTTTATGTTGTATTTCTTTCATAGCATCTTCATCTACTACATTTACAATTTTTGTTTTATTGGCATTTTCCTTAGCATGTTTAAGCACAGAAATCAAGGTCAAAATCAATCACAAAAGCAAAACAAGTTGAATAATATTATATCCAAAAGTAACTTTTATAGTTTGTGTATTTGTACCAACAACATTTATAGCATCACCAATACCGAAAAACGCAGTAATGATAATCCACAAAAATCCAAAATTAAAGAGTGAATCATTTTCTTTAAATCCAAAATATCAGATGACAAAATTTTTGAATTTAAAACTCATATTTCGACTCAATAGGACAACCATACTGAGAAAAATAATCAATAAGCTTTTGAATAAGTGTCCATTAAACAACCATACAGAATGTGATACGTCGTTTACAGGAGAAAATTTAATCAATGGTGATATAACAAGTAAGAAAGCAAGCGCCCAAAGATAAAGAACAAATACTTTCTGATGTTTAGTAAATCTTCAGAATTTTTGAGTAAATCTTGAGATTTTTTCAGAAATATTAAATTTTTTATGCATCTCAAAATAGAAAAATTAAAAGTTACCATGTTTAACTGTCTGTATTATAATGATTTATCAGACCTTTTCAAACAAAATTATTGATCTATTATAAGCTATATTGACTAGTAGGTACAGAATCTGTCGGTGATGAAGTAGAATTAATATTACCATCATAGAGCTGACCATTATACTGACTATTTTGTTGGCTTTGTTTGATTACATTACCAAGGCCGAATAATCCATTTACCAATTCCCCCGCTCTACCAAAAACATTAACCGGAGTATATACATCATATTTTGGAACTTTCATAAGTCTAAGTACTAATGGCACAAGAAACAATAGTAGAATAGTCAAAATAACTCAGATAATCATAAATCTGATACTATTTCGTCATTTTTTCTTATTTTCTTCCTTACTATGAGAAAATACAAACATAATGATTGCACGAATAAATGTATATATACATCAAGCAATAACCACAAGAACTACCAAGGCCAAGACGGTCAAGATAACATTTTGGAAATTAGCATTAGAATATATAGCATTCATGATAACCAAGGGAAAAAATAAAGACATATATGTAGATACCACTATCACCGTAAAATGAAGTACTATCGAATATACAACGAAAATGATAAAAACCATGTAAGTTTTTAAACATAATCGACGTTATTATTTCTTTTCTTCTTTTTTAGTTACTCACTTTCTTTCTCTCTGTTCTATAAATTTATTGAAAAAATCATTTTTTGTTTCTTTCAACAAAAGTTTTGCAACTCTTTCTGATGGTTGTGCTCATTTTGCAATCCATGCAAGAATAGAATCTACATCAGCTTTAAAAATATGTCCTACAGGATCATATGATCATAATACTTCTTTATATCAGTATTTTACTGGTTTAGTGTGTTCAGAAAGAACAACTCTATACACAGCCAAATTTTTTCTTCCATGTCTGGAAAGTCTTATAACTAACATGCGTGTTTATAAAAAAATTAAAAATGTAAGTGAAATAATAACAATTATTTCAATTTTTCTCTCGATACATGAGATGTCTTTTTCTTGTCTTGTTTACAATACTTTGTTAATTCCAACTTTTGAGTATTTGTCTTGTTTATACTCGTGTGATAATTGGTTTTTCCACAATCTTTACATTGCATTGCGACAACAATTCTTCATCACTTTTTCTTTGCCATAAGAGTAAGGTAATAATAAATAAAGCTATTTTGAATGACGGTTGATGATTTTTTTGTGTAATTGGCTCCAGGGAGACTCGAACTCCCGGCCTCGTCCTTATGAGAGACGCGCTCTAACCGGCTGAGCTACAGAGCCAATACATTCGGTGAGGGCGGGATTCGAACCCGCGGTACGATTACTCGTACGACTCGTTAGCAGTGAGCTGACTTCGACCACTCATCCACCTCACCATCAGTATTTTCTGTATAACAAAAAAATCGTGTGGTGCTTATATATATAATTACTGTTGAATTTCAAGAACAAAAGTATACATTTCAAAGCAAGAATAAGCAATTTTTACTCACTTGTACAAAACAATAATGGCAGATGAAGTAGGAGGTAGTAATTTAGACGATATTAATGCCTGATGACAAGTCAGAGAAGATACCAATAAGGTAACGGAAGAAGCAGTGAGAAGAGTCCAGGATGATCAAAAAAAAGCTCAACAAGTAGGTCAAGATATAAAAAAAGATAAAGCAACTAATGGGAAATTTGCTACATTTCTCACATTTTTACTCAAAGACATCAAAAACGATAATCTCATAAAACAGATATATCATGTATTTTTCAAAACCAGACACGAAGAAACGGATCTCGTACATTTGAGAAAAAATATGAATACTATAGTGGTAGTAGGTATGTTTATACCATTTTACCAAGATGAAATCAAAGAACTTGCATTAGAATCTGTTTACCAAGATATTTTCACGTTTGGTGAGGAAATATATTTAACGGGATATATTACCTATATTAAAGCATTATTACCAAAACACCACGACAATATCAATATAGACAAACAAGAATTTACAAAATTATTGACACAGATAGCAGAATATTACAACCTTACCGAAAAGCTTTCCTCAGAAAAAGCCATAGAATTTGAAAATACTATCAAAAATGAACTTTCTCTCAATGAATAACCCATAAAAAACAAATCAAATAGATTTTCTAAAAATTGTCAACCTTATTTTACGGTTTAGCGTAGTTTTTTTGGTAATTCCTCCTTTTGTGAATATACTTAGGTGTATAAGTTTTATCTACACCATAAGGATGTTAACTAAAGAACTCCCTATACAACAAGCGAAAGAATGAGAAGTATATGGCGATCAAGTAGCCCTTACTACCAAAGACTTTCAAGCAAAATTACATCAATACGGTGTAAATGATCTTTTTGATAAACAATTAACCATCAAACAAGACAAACAAAAATACATATTTTGTATCAATGGAGTAAATAAATTTGCAGTAAACGGTAAAGTAGACTTCACCACATTTATTTACGACTTTTACAATGATTTAGCCAAAACAGAAAAACGAGCTGTAGAAAAAAAAGCAGTCATAAATGTATCTGAATTAGAGAAAAAAACAAAAGTAGAGATAACAATTACAGAAACTGCAAAAGACCTTACAGAACTAGCAAATGAAATTAAAAAGAATGAAACACTTACAGAAAAGGCTACAGATATAGAAAACGTAAAATACAAAGTTGAAAGACTGATGAGTTTTTACGAACAAGAAAAAGATCTTGCTGAATCTGAAACATCAGGATGGATTTTCAATACAAAATATGACAGAAAAGATAAATGACTTCGAAAAATACATAAAACAGAAATAACTAGACGTCTCAAAGAATTAAAGAAAATCAAAGCACAAATAGAACGATTAGCCAACAATAAAAATAAAAAATATACCATTGATCGAGACATCGATACGGATGATAAGACCAAAAAAGAAGTAAAAGATGTAAAAATGGATGATGTAAATGGAATGGATATGACGGCAACACTCAAACAATTTAGTGAAAGAATAGAAGAAATAGGAAAAGAAGCACCTGACTTTATCCTTGCAAGAAATGAAATCATTCTCGAACAATGAGATACGGTACCATATTATGACATTATGATATATAACAAATCAGATGCTAGAAAAATCAATAAATCACTCAAAAAAATCAATAATGAATATGCAATTTTAGATAAATTGGAGCTTACTGCAGCCAAAAGACAAGAACTCAGTCAAGATCTTCAAGATTTGGAAACATATCTCAACAAAGTAATTGCCAATCCAGATACCTTTAAACCATCAGAAACACCATTTGTACCAACCCATGCAAAGGAATTTTATGAATTAGTAAAAATAGATCCGACATTGAAAGCATTTATGAATCTCAATAAAGAAGCAAGTAAAACACCAAATGAAACACCTGATGAGGTAGCAAAAGTAGCTTGAGTAGATTGAACAGTAACACCTGAAACCACAGATAAAACAAAAAAATGAAATGAATATGTTGCAAGTCCATATGATAGTGCAGGAGAAGCATTTCAAAAATGAGGAATATGAGGTATTCTTAAATATGGATTAGATCAAACAGAAATGAAACCAAATCAAAAGCAATTTTGGTGAGGAGTGGGAAATATTGCTATGATCGGTGGTATAGCCTTTGTAGGATTCAAAATGCTCAAAAGTGCATTTAGTCTATTTACTAAGGATGGAAGATCTGAAAAAAATCTAGGAAAAAATTTAGCACGATTGGGTATACCTGCAGCACTTGTTATGTGATCACAGATGTACAGTGGAGAAGGACCATTAAGTCTATTTACATGAGGAAATCTTACCGACAAAATTAGTGATCTCTTTAATCGATGATCAAAAGACGCAACCACAAAAGAAAAAGACAAAACAGCTACCAAATATACTGAATGATTGGTATGAGCAACAGCCGTATTCAACGGATTAAACTATGGAGAAATGAAAGATATCTTAATACAAGATGGTGATCATATGAAGATTGATCCAGACAAATATGAAACTATAGTAACTACCTTCAAAACAGGATCCAAAAAAAATGCTGCAGGAGCAAAATTTCTTGAATCTATAGGGAAAGATGATGATAAACACCTCATGGACCTTGCATTGAATGGTATGGGAATCACACGAGAAAACATTCAAGATGATTCAAAAAAAACTGAAAAATTTGATGATAAAGCTACTGATGTTATCACAAATCTCGCAGAAGTCGCAACATATATGGAAACAAAAAAATATAATAAGATGAATTCTGAGACACAATATCTCGTAGAAGACTATATCGCAAACGGCAAAGATGCAGAGTACACACTCGAAGAGCTCGATGCAAGAGGTGATGTATTTTATAAAGAAACAACTATTGTAGATAAAACATGATTAGCAGCTGAAATTAAAATATTAGCAGCTGGTGATACAGAAAGAGAAGAAGAATTACTATTAGCAATCAATAGTTTTTATGATAAAATGCCAAGTACCAACAAAAAAATGGAACTTACATGAACTCGACCAGAAATAACATTTACAACATATGATCAAGAATCTACTATCAATCTTGAAGATAAGACACTTACATGACTTACAACAACAAAAGCATTTAGTAGTTATTTAGAAACATTCAAAGCAGCAAGTCTTACCAATTACATCAAAAAAGTGTGTAAAGATAAGGAAGCTCAATCTGAAAAACCATTCACTATTTCGACACCAGGAAGAGATATAGAATTTGACGATGCAAAAGTATTCTCCACAAGTTTTGATACAGAAATAATATCAGCATGACCATGATGATCACTCGAAAAAATCTCACCAACACTTGAAGACAATAAACAAGCATACTGTGATTATCTCAATGCTATCACTCCAAAATTCTGGAAAGAAAAAGCAACCGTATAAATATTTCACTTGAATACAAACAAAGGACTACTATATAGAATAAGACGCCAACAATCCCATAAAAGATTGTAACGTCGTTTCTATCCATAGGAATTGAAATAATTCCTAAATGGGCAATAGTAGTCTTTTTTTTATGTTGTATATACACATGAAAATACATAGCCACTTAGCTATTTCTGAAAAACATATCCTAATCGTCGGAAATCGATCCTACAAAAACCTAGGAGACGAGCTCATTTTATTATGAACAGTAAAATTACTACTAGCAGAAGAAAAAAAGATAACGATAGCAGCTTACGATCCAGAATGGCTGAAAAAATTCTTCAGTCAATTTATCGATGTAAGTAAAATCACATTCGTTACAGAAATACCAAAAGGATTTCGCACCCGGGTGAAATATATTCGCGAAGGGAAATTGAAAGAACGAAAAATATATAGAAAAGCTGATGCAGTAATCATCGGGTGAGGAGAAATTATCACTGAAGAAAATAAAAACTCATACCGATATCGATTAGTATCAATTCTTCCCTGCTTAAGAAAACCTCGTTACCTGATGGGAGGAATACAATTACCCAAAAAATTATTCAATAGATTTCTTTTCACACGTATTCTCAAAAGGACGAAACATATCTTCGCAAGAGACCATGAAACAGTTCACGAAATGAAAACATATGGATTTGATAATGTGGAATTCTTTATGGATACTTCATATTTTGCCTATGATTGGGAAAAAATTAGAAATTGACTTGTCCTCAAAGGAGGGAAATTGAAAATTGAAAATTGAAAGAAGTATATAGTAATCAATCTCAATAAAAATGCAGAAAAATTTTTGTCAGAAACAATTCAAGATGTTAAAAAGTTATACAATCAATGATATGAAGTTATGTACGTACCAGTCGCCAAATGAAATAATGACTATTACAACGATATGAAATATGCACATAAAATACAAAGAGCAACAGAGATAAAAGATCAGCGATTTACACTATTAGATCGAGAAGAAGATTTTGATGGTTTCATAGAAACAGTTGCACAAGCACATATCGTGATTAGTAGCAGATTACATTTATTTTTAATAGCAAGTTTCCTAGGAGCAGAAACCAAAGTATATCCCTATCAGAAAAAGATACTAAAAATGCAACATACATTAGCCGAAAGCTTACATATCAAAACATAAATCAAGCATGAAATTCGTAATTTTTAATTCGTAATTGTTTTGAAGTGGATATTATTTCTCATGGTCTCTACGGCTGAGCAGTCTTTGGAAGTAAGAACAAAAAAGAATTTTGGCTTTCAGCTGGATTTGGAATTTTACCAGATCTTTTGGCGTTTTGATTGCCAGTTGCAGCATCTGTCATAACTATGATTTCATGAGGTAGTGTTGCGTTAAGCAAACCTGGAATGCCACATTATGAACCAAGTTATGTACATGCTATATATAATGTGACTCACAGTCTCATTATTCGAGCAGTAGTTTTCTGAGCACTCTGGCTAATATTCAAAAAACCCGTCAAAGCGACTTTTGCACGATTATTACATATACTCATAGATATACCAACACATTCAATAGCCTTCTTTGCTACACCATTTCTTTGGCCACTATCAAATTACAAGTTTGATGGTATTCCACGAAGTAATAAAATGATTTTTATGCCAAACCTAGCGATATTAGGTATCATATATAGTATATATTTCCGAAAGAAATATAAAAAACGTAAAATATCTCACAATATTTTTCAAAAATAATATATTAGATTATTTAAGTTGACAAATAGAAGAATATTTGTATAAATTTTGTCAAAAACAAAAGTATAAACCAATACATACACATATGGAAATAAATGGCGTTATCATCGTAACACCTCTTATGTCTGAAATGGAAGTAGGACAAAGCGGGTATTTGACAACAGACGCAATAGTCGTTGTCAATAAGAGTAAATTATTTATTGCAATAGGATACAGTATCTCAGAAATAAAAAGTGAGAAATATCGTATCCCTATTACAAGAACCGGACCGGGAAAAGAAGACTATAAAATAGACTTCAATATCACAGCCTTGTTCTATAATTCATACCTCAATGAAGAAGAATTTCAGGCAGCGGCAGAAAGCAATAAGTTTATTGGGCCGTATAATGTACAGACAGAAATCTATCGGCCTTTGGAATATTGTGAACAACAATATCCACGAATGGATCTTCTTGAGCTCATCAAAGAATTTGGTGAGGTTAAAAATACATTATTGGAAATACCTGATGACAAAAAAGCACAAGAAGACATAAAGGAACTCAGAAAATTCCTCAAAATGAAGTTTATGGAATTATCGCTTAAAGAGCTACGATTGTATGAAATATCTTTCGATCCGCTAAGCGAAGAAATGAGCGAAGGTGGAGAAATAATAAACTACATCGAAGATAAAAAAATGTCACAATTCATCCACAAACTCATCGAAGATTTGGAAGAGCATATTGAGTTACAAGATTTACCGGTTGATGAACTGGAAAAAAGAAAAAAGACAGCAACCGATAATTCAAACTTCGAGCTTGCAGGAAAAATTCATAATATCATCATCAAAAAAACAAGTACCGTGTAAAATAATTAACACGTACAGAAACCATAAGAGATGGGGTTTTACCTGTCTCTTTTTTTAGTATATAACCAATATAGAGAGACGCAACAAAAACTTTAAACATAAAAAAGTTTTTTTGACGTCGAAATTATACCGGCGATTTGAGAAATAATAATTGCGAATCAAAATGAAGTAATTATTTTTTTCGAAAACAGTCGGTATAGAATGTTCACTTCCAAATAGCTTTGATAAGGTTCCACTTTTGTTTCCCTTGAGCATACAACAAGACCTTGAGCATAAGTCGCAATGGTTGTCCTCGAAAACCAAGCAAGTAAAATTGTATTTTCTGTAATATATTTCCATATTTTTTGACAAAGAGCATTCTATGTTTTGCTTTTCTATAAGCTGCATGTTCATTACCGACTCGGGCTTCTTCAAGCTTGCTTTTATTTCTTTCCATATGACATATCTGTAAATCACGAAGAACAATAATAGGATATCACGCACGATGGATTCTATAAGAAAAATCCAAGTCTTCATAAACAAAATCTAATTCTTCATCAAAAAGAGTTTCTTTGAATATATGAGCTGGAGCAAACAGTGAATTTCATGAATACATCTGGACATAATCCCGTTCCTTAGTTAACTTGAGAGGAATAGGTCTACTCAATCGAAAATCAAAATATTTAAATCCTCGATTCTGAACGCGTCCAGTTTTTCTATACATCAAGGTAGGAGTCAGAACAAAATCTTGTTTCAGAATATGTTTATATTTTGCCCAGAAATAAATATTTTTTTCTATATAATCATCTTCAAACCACTCATCATCATCCATAAGCAAGATAAATTCGCCTTTGGCAGTTGTAATTCAATAATTTCTAAGGGTACTTGCATTTCAGCCAATCATAGGCTCTTGAGCATCACGTTGAGTACGAAATGAAGAATTCAAGTTAGTAATATAATGAATATTGCCATGTGGTATAAATTCTCCAGGTGCAGTCAAATGTCTATCTACAACAAAAATAACTTCAAAATCTTTGAAAGTCTGGCTTTGCAGACACGCAATAATGTTTTTCATATTTTGATCTCCCCTGGTTGGGATAACGATACTAAGTTTCATACATATCTTTTAACTTTTATCTTTTATCTTTCAACTTGTTTTTATAGTTCGAGTAAATATATTTTTACCATATTTATCATTAGCCATATCTATGATAAGATTTTTGAAACCATTTTTGATATTCGTAGTAATGTATCACATCTTTGTCACCGTCATCTGATACGGCGTACTTGGATGAGCATATCCACAATTACCAGCACTTGGAAGAGATGCAATCTGGTTACTTTTTTTCGCGGTGATATGTATAATGAACCTTAAACCACTCACCATATATCTTAAAACACGAAAACGACCACGAATCACACTTATCATACTTATTGTATTTGGCGTAAGCATATCACTCCTCAAGGGGAAATGAATGTACGACATCTTTGTAGGCATCAAATATGGACTCCTCTACCTCCTCATATTCCTTTCTTCCACATTCATCGGACGATTATTTAGTGAAAAACATACCAATAATTTCTTAAAATTTTTAAAATATCTTCTGATTACAACACTCATCGCAGGATTTCTTCGACAAGGATTGAAATTCATTTGGCCAGACATTTTCTTACATATAGGATACTGACCATTCAATGATTTCAAATTCTGAATAAAACCACCAATCTATTATCTGACCTGATATCAAGGCACACCAAGACGACAAGGAATATTTTCATGACCAAACAATTATGGATATTTTTTGATAGCATTTTTGCCCGTGATATTGTTTTTCTGTAGACAAAAATTTACTCATATCAAAGAATTATTCGTAGCAAATAAAACAACCATCATAAATAGTTCTATAATCGTAGTACGAATACTGGCAATACTTCTGACATTATCGAGGACAGCGTTTATCGGATGAGTAGTTGGTATAACAATAATAAATATCCAGCGAATAAGAAATCATAAAAAACTTTCATGGGGAATATGAATAGCACTTTTGGCGGGAGTAATAGGTCTCAGCGTCTTAAAATGAGCATCAACATTAGGACATATGCAAGCAAAAATTTGAAGTATACAATACGTCATCAACCAACCAAGCGGATATGGATTGTGAACGTCATGACCAGCGGTCAATTATAATGGAACTATCTTACCAGAAAATTATTATATTCAATTAATGCTCGACATAGGTACATTAGGATTTATTTTGCGAACACTAGTGATTTTACAGATTACACGATTAGCAAAAAAAATACAAAAAAGTTTCAGAAAAACGAATACAGATATATCACATAAAACAATATATCTTATTCGAAGATGATTAAACATCTGACGAGTTTCATTACTTATCATGTGACTTTTCTTACATGTTTTCGAAGATAGCATGATAAACTATCTCTTCTTTGTATCATGGTGAATACTCAGTGGATACTTATCTACTTTTATAAAAAAAGACGCCAGGACTTCCCAAAGAAGTCCAACGTCGTTTTTATCCAGCTCAGCTGAATAGGAATTGTAATTCCTATGTGATAAAAAAAAGGGACTTTAGTCCCTATTCATAAATTCTAAATTATTTTTCTGAATTCTGCATTCTAAATTCTGAATTTATTTATCGTATTCTACCTCGAGAGAAATTTTTTCTGGTACCAATGCTTTTGGCACAATGATTTGCAAGGTATTATCTGGAGTTAATTTACTATGAATTTTATCAAAATATACCTGAGGAGGAAGATCAATGATCTGGTCTATCGGTCATCGGTAGCATTCTTCTTTGAGAGGAATCAGATGATCTTTTATTTTTGGTTTAACTCTTTCTCCAGAAATCACAAGTCTATAATCTTTTATCGTAAGCTTAAGCGTATCTTTTTTAACTCATCCCAAAGGAAGTAAAATAACAATCTCCTGAGGAGATTCATAGATATCATAAGGAATACGTGGTGTTTCTTGTTCTGGTTTCATGACAAAAAATTTAAAAAATAAATTTTCAACTAACAATTAATAACTAATAATTAACAACGATAGAATATTTTTATATGTAATTTCAATTATTGTTAATTATTCACTGTTAATTGTTCGTTGTTTTTTATATTTTAGGATTTTGATCTGCTTGAACATCTATGCCAATAATTTTAATTATCTGATTTTTTCTCTTTTCTGGCTTAGGAATCCAACGTAACCTTATTTCACCATCATGTTCTGTATCTCATTCGGTAAGAATAAGAATATCACCATTATCAAATAGACTATAGAGCAATCATGCCTTATTGATAGAAATAGCCTTAATACTTTGTGCTGTAATAGTTTCAACATTTCTTTTAAGGATACCTCACTGATCATACATCATAATAGCATTAGGTATGACGATAATAAAATCCATTTTATAATCAAAATATTTACCGATAAGAGGGAAGAGAAACACAACATCTATAATAACAATAGCAGTAATTATATATCCAAAATATGTACCATCCAACCAATTGTAAAAAAAGGCAAGTCCCAAAACAGTAAACAAAACCACACCAAGCAAAGGGATAATAACTTTATATATCTGATATAATTGACTTCTTCAAAAACACAAAACATTGTCTATACCATAATTATGTTGATATTCTTCAAATATTTTTCTTCTTAAATTAGTGTCGAAATTTGAAAATATTTTCATACGGATACACTAGTGAGTTAAATAAGACGCATGAAGTTCTTTTTCTGAACTTTCACGTAGCATTCATCTCTATATATTTTATAGAGAAAAACATAGTTAGAACGTAGAAAAATTAGGAAAAAATCTCACATACACTTTACCGATAATATGATCAAATGGTACTTCATAGGTTGAACCTTCATAACAATCTAATCCAAAACAACAACGAGAATCTGTAGAAAATCATCTATTATCTCCCATCACAAAAAATCATCAGGTAGATACAACAAATGTATCAATACCACACCTTGCTTCTGTCTTAATCGAAGGATCTAAATATGGTTGTGCTAAAGTATTACATTGTTCTATTTTATTTTCCGTTTTACAAATTTCCACACCATCGTGAACAATTTTTACGGTCTCTCCAGGCAATCAAATAACTCTTTTTATGTAAGGAATAATTTTACCAGGAGGGACAAAAACTATAACATCACCTCTCTGAAGCTGACTGAACCTTGGAGTTATTTTATCTACAATAATAAAATCATTCTCTTGAAACGTAGGTGCCATACTCGCGCCCACAACAGTATATGGATTAGCAACAAAAAATCTGACAAACAATACAATTCCTCCTACAAATATCAAAAATGAAACCATATCAAAAAGGTCCAAAAGAAAATATTTTAATTTCGTTTTAAATGCCATAATATGCAAAACCTAACTGGATAAAATAGTCGACTCAAAAATACTGATACTTCTTAGGTGCATGGATAAGTATCGATATGTATATGTTTCTTAATAAAGAACGTTTAGAATGGAACGTCTTCGTCTTCTGGAATCACAGGATCAGCTAGATCTGAGACATGATCATGATCATCTTCACCTCCTTGTCCTTTGGGATCTAAGAAGATAAAATTATCAACGATAATTTCAGTAGAAAACTTGTCTTTTCATTCGCTGTCTTGTCGTTTTCTTGTTCTCAATCTTCCTTCAATGTAAATTCTCTTGCCCTTGTTTAAATACTTAGTCAACACTTCAGCTCATTTTCCATAAGCTACACATCTGTGATACTCTGCATCTTCAAGTACATTTCCTTCTTTGTTTTTAAATTTTCTGTTGGTTGCAACAGTGAAATTTACTACAGAAGTTCAACTACTTTCGATGGTTTTTACCTGCAAATTGTTGGTAGCTCTTCAGATAATCATTACTTTATTCAAGTCCATGATTCGATCGAATTATCGTATAAAAGGAGACGCAAGTTCCGCACCGCAGAATAACGTCGATTTTATCCAGTTCATTCGGATAAAAATATGATGAAGAACAATCATCACATGATATGTAAATAATCAGTAGCTAAAATCAATTGAATCTTATGGGAAATAAGAGATTCAGAACAAATTACAGGAAAGAAAAAACTCTTGGAAATACCCAAGAGTAATATTGTATTACATAGACTATTGTCCCAAACAATCAAGTTCTTCACTGACATAATAATACACAGCATTGCAATCAAGAGTACGAAGGTGATTTTTATAGCACATCCACCATATTCTCTCGGCAAATAATCTACGAAGATTTATGCTGGATATATAAAATCGGCCAGGTCTTTCTACGACATCAACCAATCTTTTTTCAAAGAATTGTTGTACCATATCATGCATATTTTCCATAGGATAAATGGATATAAATGCATCAGGATGATTTCTATGAATGATGACAGCCAAATGTTCCCGCGTTCCATACCAATACCCAAGTGCATAATTCCACCATATAGCAGGAAACACACTTTTTTTGGATGATAATTGCAATGAAGCTATCATTTCTTCAATCATTTCTTTAGTCTGGAGAAGATGAAATGTTACAATATAATCATCTGAGTTGTGCTGATTAGAGATTTCATCCAATGAGATTTCTCCCTTTTCAAAACAATTTTTGCCACATTGATATTCATCAGGAACTTCAAGGGCCAATGTATCTAATTTCTTTTGACAGATTGATACAAATCCTTGTAACATTTCTATAAACATAGTAATTTTCTGACTAATAATTGGATTTTTCATATTTTATTTATTTTATTTTACAAATATATTTGTATATATTATTATACAAATGTCAATGTTGTGAATTAATTATATGTTGTTAAAATATTACAACATTATACAAAAAGATACGCATAGAAACATTTTAAAAAACAATCAAAGAATACAGAAGAGAGAAATCAGTAAATGTGATTGAATTACGATTTCATTTAGATAAACATATTTCCGTCTATAGACGTTTTTTTATTATAAAACGTATTCCTACTATCATGCCTGGATGATGGAATTGGTAGACATGCTAGACTCAAAATCTGGTGTCTGTAAGGACGTGAGGGTTCGAGTCCCTCTCCAGGTAATTATCTTAAGAAGTACACGATTTATGTCGTGTTTTTTTTATTTTTTCACAACTAAGCAATACTTATTGACTTTTAAAAAGAAATATGTATAAAATATAAAAAACAATATAAAATTAAAAAAAACTTATGAACACCTTACAAAACATTTTTGCTACAATACTGAAGGCTATGTACTTCGATGTATTTGCAACCGGCTTAACTGAAAGCGAAGAAAAATTTATAGAAAATTTTATGAGTTTTCATTATTCTAAAAACCTAAAACTAGAGAAAACATTAGACGGAAAATTTGTCATTATGTGGAATAGCTCTTTAGGTAAAACCATTGCTTGTCATATCACGGATGTTGGATGTTTCTTTTCAAACGTTGAAGTATACAACGAAAAGGAAAGAAGTATGAGTTGTAGTATAAAGTATAACTTTCCAGACAAGACAGATGCCATTGCAATAGTAAACGAGGAAATAGAAGAAATTAAAACATTATTTATGACCTATTCAATAGATGTGGAAGTGTATTTCAAATAAATTACTCACTCTACTAATGGTATAAATCCCTGGGATTCTAGGGATTTTTTTGTTATTCATAATCCATTTATTTTTTATATTCTTATTAATATATTATTAGTTTGATAACTCTTCTGTAAAGACATTGGCTTTCAGAAAACTATCCTTCAATATGTCCGAGTATTTGATATGCAGAAACATTGGAATTTTCAATAAAGAAAAAACTGTTGAGAAAAACTCAACAGTTATAAGATTATGTTATTCTTCGACGAATAACTATCCATGAGCCAATGAATATAACAATACATCCAAACAGCCCATTAACAAATGGATATATCAGTTCTACAACTGACTCATACCCGATAAAGGTATAAATACACGTAATAGTCCATCCGATAATGAAAAGAAACCAAGGAAATAAAGGTTCGGGCTTTTCATGGAGAATATTGTCAATAATAGGAACAAATCCAAGTGCTATAATAATCTGAATGATCATGTTAGACCAAATAGCATTTCGAGTAAGCGCCCAAATCAATAGACTAATAATAACAAGAACTATGCAGATCAAATCATTTCTTTTAAATTTTTCACGATGGTTCTTTTTTCTTTTTATGATACCTATAACAACAATAATAGCTGCGCCCAAAGGCATTATTGCAGGAGCAATCCAAAACTTGGAAAAATCTATATAGGTTAAAAAGTTAATAAGATCAGCCACAAACCAAATCCCAAAAGCTATAGGATGAGGGGTAAAGTCAGTAACAAGCAAATGTCTTAAATAGAAGAACATTGCTATAATAAAAACGACGAAGATAATAATTTCTATTGGTTTCATATATATATTTTTTTGTTTGCATATATTTATGTATTTAAAGGCAAAAGTCAATGTTAAGATTTTAGTTGATTTCCTAATCAGCTTAACTACTATAATTCAGAATTTTACCGCTAAAAGCATGGTATGAAAATAGTCTTAGTCTGAGCATGATGAACAGGAATGTCCGGCGTAGCGTGAATGCTTCATGATTTGTGATACACCAATATTGTCTGTATCGACGCTGCACAAAGCGAACTCACTGATAAACTAAAAGCGAAATGATTACACGTCATCATCGGCCATGGAAAATACAAAGTCCAACTCGGTGATGTAGTGATCTATTCTGAAGCTGTCGCCGAATGTGAAGAAGTTCTTGAAGCGAGAAAAATCATGAAAGCCAATAAAAAAGTGATGGTAATTCTGAATTATTTTCAATTTCTTGGAGAGATATCAAAATATTTTACGAGTGTAGGATTTACCGGAACCAACGGAAAAAGTTCATCTACTGCCCTAGCAATTCATACCGCAAAAAAATTGTTACCGAATTTCGGACTCGGAATCTTATGAGCACTCGTGCCAGGATTCAATACCCAAAGCTATGTAATAAATACCAAAGCAAAAAAAGATATCAAAAATATTTTTGATTATGTCTTCACCGGAAAAGCGCTCGAATATAAGAACATCAAGAAACGAAGTTTTTTCGTGGAAGCGTGTGAATACAAAAGACACTTCTTATATTTGGATTTAGACTATGCGATGATCACGAGTTTAGAATTGGATCATACCGACTATTACAAAGACATGAAAGATTATCTCTCCGCATTTAAGACACTTGTATCCAAAGTTAGACACAAAGTATTAGTTCCAAAATGATTAAAATCTATCGTTCCATCGTTCCATCGTTCCATCGTTCCAGTCTCCATCAAAAATATTCCGTTCAACCACATTCGAGGGAAACATAACGACGTCAATGGATCATTGATCCTGGAACTTATGACAAAATTATGCAAAGAACCAAAGACAATAATACTCAGCACCATGAAGAATTTCGGATGACTCCGAAGAAGAATGGAATTTTTGAAGACGAATGAAAATGGAGCAAAGATATTCACCGATTATGGACATATGGCCTCCTCTATCGAATTTGGTTACATGGCATTGAAACACAAGTTTCCTGGCAAAAAATTATTCGTTATCTTCCAACCCCATCAGATAAATAGAATCGTGACAGGACGAAAAGATTTTGTAAAAACATTGAATAAATATGACAATATTCTGATTTACGATATTTACGCAGCGAGAGAAAACATCAAAGACTTCATCACTCATCACACATTTCTCAAACAAGAAAATATCAAAACCTTGAACGACTTAGGTAATCACTTCGCAAAAGAATGTTGAGGGAAATACACCACGGACTTCTCAGTCATCACCAAAGCAATTCAGAAAACACAAAAAGATACTGTCGTTGTGATTTACAGCGCTGGTGATGTGGATTATAAGTTGAGAAATTTTTTAGGAAAGTAAGAATAAAATTATTGTTTGTTAACAATAATAGGAAGCTGTAAAAATTCTTTAAGAGACTCAAGAGATGTATCTTTTGGTACACCAGGCAGTTTTTGATAAAGCGCATAGTTGGAATAAGAATAATGTTGGCTTTTATAGAAATGATATCAAGTTTTACGTCAGACAGTAAACATAGCTTTTTTACAATGAGCACAAGGATTCTCACAATTATCTGAAGTGACGTGAAAATAGCTTACATTGTTTTTATGATCAACATACAAACCTCTGCTATTTTCCCATCATGAGATAGTGAACGAAATATATTTGGTATTTTCTGATAAAACAAATTTTTTATTGTCTACGGTATATATCATTTCGGAAGGATTTAAAATATTATTATTGAGATGAATAATATCTTCTGCAGTCAATCATATAAATTTATGGAGATTTCTATTAACTGCATTACCTTCTTTTCTGCAAACCAATTTGTATGCTATGTCTTTGTAATCTCATGTTTTTAGAGTAAAATATTGTATACTATCAGCAAAAGAATATCGGGTACTCTTTTCAAGCAATTTCATAGCAACTTCTTTATCAAGAGATGTACGATCAAATTCACTTATATTATATAGCAAATCAGATCATCTTTTTGTGGCAATAAGATCAAGTGCTACTTTTTTGTGATCAACTCATGAAAATAATTTAAGATGTTTAGCAACCAGACATCAATAACCATTAGCAAGCATTTTCATAGCAACTTCATTATCCAATCAGGTAAATTTTGACATATCAGTATCGAAAATAACATAAGAACACATAAAAGGTACTTTTAAAAACTCAAGAACAGCTCTTTTGGTAAATCCTAATGTTTTTAGGATGTTTTGTTGAATGACTTGAGTTGCTTCATCTTCTTTACTAGAAGACCTCAAATCCTCTTTGACGGATGATATTACCTGAGCCAATTCATTTCTATAGATTTGTTCTTCAGGACTCCTAGTAGCGATCCTAGGATGATTTGTTTGTGTAGATTTTTCCATGTATTTAATGAAAAAAAATAAAAGAACGTTTTTTGTTATTTTTGTATTTTTATTTATATATTTATGTAATTTGTATTTTGCGGAAATAAAAAAGGAGCCGCTTTCGGCTCCTTTTCTGTGATTATATTAGCATGTAGATATAATTTCAATATTTTCTTTTGTATCTATATATATCCATAGATTTGGAGGAATATAAAAATAGTACCTCCGTATGTACATATTATCAGAGAAATAGCAATGCTTATCTAACAAAATATGTTGTCGGAAAATTACAACAAAATATTAATGTCTCTTATACAATCCTGCAATCTGCGATTGAGCATTTATTTTTCCTCACATAAGTTCGATTAATCTTTCTTTGGAGAATCATGAAGATATTTCTAATATCGAAGATAATGCATATATCTTGAAAACATATCTATGAGTTCCACTTGGTGGACACGGAGCTCATCGTGCTAATTCACCTCGTGAATTTTGACCGAAAATGGCAATATCAAAAATATCTTGGGAAATAATAACATAGGGATCTTCCGTCAACGGAATATTAGCAAGCAAGAGATGATCTCGTACTCATGCTGGTGCATCAGGATCCTCGATGACAAGTGCCAAGGTTTTAGTGTTGATAGGAATGTCTTCTATTTTTAAGGTAGGAAAACGACCTTCCCCGTCGCAAGTATAATCAGAAGGCATCAATCCGTTGTCGATAAAGTCCGTAGAGATTTTCATGGAAAGAATTTGAATAGGTAAAAATGAGTGAATTTTTCATCAACTACAAAAGAATCCCGAGCCATTAGCAGTAGGATTTCCATGTTTTACTAAAGTAGTACCGTCACAGATTCGCGTATCTTCAGGAGAAAAAACTCTTATACCTGCAAGAGTAAGAATACAGACGATAATCAACGCGAGCCGTAAACGTTTTCTCATAACAAACGATTAAACGATAAAACGCTTAAACGATGAAGTAAAATATTGATACTTGATACTTTATACTTGATACTTTATACTTGATACTGATTAGGCTTTTTTTTTCAAACGGAATTATTATCATAGTGAAGTCATTTTTATTCGTAATTCGTAATCCGTAATTCGTAATGCTCTTAATTTGAGATATTCACATCAACACACGCTACCAAGATAAAATACTGACCGGACTCAGAGATATTTTTTCTACATATCCCGATGAAAAGACTATTATATTTTTTTGAGACTATGTGTACCATTTTGCTTACGATAGAAATGCCTTACTTCAACTCTATAAATTATTCTTAGAACTTTTCGAACAATGAAAGAACGTCTATGTACTCTCCGGTAACCATGATCGATTAGGAAGCTCTTTTGTCTTTGAAGAAGCACAAAAAGCATTTGATATAATTCAGAATTCAAAATTCATAATGCAGAATAAAGAATGAGGGAAAGTACATTTCGTAACGAAGCCATTAGTAGAGACCATAGACAATGAGGAGATATTATTGTTACCATTTTTCTTACCCAACGAAATAGAAGCAAACACCTATAGTCCAAAAAACGAAAGACTAAAAGCAATCAACGATTTCGCTACCCTCCTTGAAAAATCGAACCATAAACATGAACAATTTTCATGATACATCAACAAATTGATTTCCGAACAGATTGATAGGAATCCAAATCTTACGATTTTTCATCACTACTATATCAACGGAACATCTTTTCCATGACAGAAATCAAAATTCAATTACAAAGACATAGCATTGAACGAACAGTTCTTGGATATCCCAAGCATCAAGATGATTTCAGGACATTTACACCAACCATTCACCCATACAAATTATCTCTGTTTAGGAAGTATATGGTCAACGAGCTCACTAGAAACCAATCAGAATAAATATGTGTTTCAGTATAATACGAAAGATAAAAAAATTATTGCGATACCATTGATGATCAATCCACAAGTAACTATAAGGAGTACATGAGCTGTAAGCACAGAAATGTTATTGAGCGAATTAGAAAAAATAAATGAAACAAATAAATGATATTTCAGTTCACCAGCGTGGGATATTACATTCAAAGAAGATTTGGAACCAAACCTAACAAATATTTCACTGACCCTCAACGTCGAACATATAGATTACGACAAGATAGATGAACTTATCGAGCCAGATCTCCGTACAGCATGCAAAGACATTAGATTAAAAAAAGATACAGAAAATATGGATACACTTGTGAAAAATTTCAAAGTCTCTTCAGATGATCTCAATGGATTCTCTGACCGAAAAAATATCCTCCAAGAATATATGCAAAAAAAATTCGGGAATGACTACCCGAAATATGAAAAAATTTTAAAAGAACTGAAATTATTGTAATAATGTATTGACTTTATATGATATAAAAGTATGATATAAAAAACATATAAAAATAATTTTATGGAAAACACAACAGTAAACGATTACGAAAAGTATATCGAGGATTTGAAACGACTTGGTTTCTCTGAAAAAGATACAACGGTAGAAATGTCTAGAATGTTTCGTCTGATGATTCACTCAGATGAGTTAAAACACAATTTAGAACTTGTACCAATTGAAGATCAGCCAGTAATTGAAATTATTGTGGACTTGAATTGGAATCCAAGACTAAAGCCGACAGAACTAGAAGTAAAAATCGTATCTTATGGAACAGGAGATGATTTGGTTATTGAAGATCAAATTGATTGGAAAAATCAAATTATGAAACTACTTCCCGCTAAAGAGTTTGAAGGAGAAATAGAACAAGCAATGCAACTTATTACTGAAACTATTGAAATTATAAATACATTAAGAAACAAATAATTTCTATGGTAAACAATCATAAACCTAGCTTTTAGTCTAGGTTTTTTTTATAAAAAAAATTTGGAGCCGACTACCCCAAATACGAAAAAATTTTGAAAGAACTGAAGCTACTATAAAAGGACAAAAAAAAGTTGACATAATTTAAAAAATCTTTATAAGTAACAAAACAAATTAAAAAAAAATTTATGAAAAACATTAAAAGCCTAGGAATAGAAAATTTAATTGATTATGTGTTGCATAATTCAACATTACAAAAAAATCAATTTATCTTCGCTATGGAAGGTGGTGATGGATATAGTAGTTTCATCATAACACAAAACAACAAATTAATTAGTTTAGGAAAATTTAGTTACAACAGATTTATTCGTATAGAATATGGTTGGAACCAAAGCGACCTAAAAGCTATTCAAAGCTTTTTGGATCTTTGTATCAAAAAAATAGATGATCCAAAGATTATCGTACCAATATTAACTGGCAACCCAGATTTGTGGGATGCTATATACAAGTAAATATTTTTTGCTCATTACACCAATCAATTTTGATTGGTTTTTTTTATAAAAAAAATTTGGAGCCGATTACCCCAAATACGAAAAAATTTTGAAAGAACTTAAACTACTATAGGACATAGAAACTTAGAAGCTTAGCGGGATAGAGTCTAAACATCTAAGCATCTAACAGTCTAATACTCTTCCTCCTCTTCTTCGACAGTTTTCTTATCCATATATTCTTTCACAACTTCACTGAGCGCTTCAGCAATAATAGCCATTTTTTCATCCGTGATAGCGTTAGATTTTTCAGCAGGAGCACCAAGTTCATACTGTGCTTTGAGTTTCAATATTTTGTCTGCTTGTTTCTGTGGAGAATTAATATTTTCAAAAGGATATTCTACTCCGTGTTCTAGTTTGATAAGCAAATCACCTTTGCCAAAAAGTTTATCCCAGAAACTATTTTGATTATGAGATACGGTTTCTATTTTATCTCGTTCGAAAAAATCAGTCTTATAGTCAAAGAGTCATTCTCGCATAAACATGGTAATACCGTTCTCAGAGAGAATCAGTCAAT
>Ga0194052_1000142_pt1 | contig 50215 bp, 60 predicted proteins | sample SepL226m_MetaG_FD_160117 | JGI IMG/M metagenome (GOLD analysis project Ga0194052, IMG submission 160117) | Anoxic zone freshwater microbial communities from boreal shield lake in IISD Experimental Lakes Area, Ontario, Canada - Sep2016-L227-6m | ecosystem: Environmental > Aquatic > Freshwater >...
TACTCAAAATAAAATTAATCAGACAAATTTAAAGATTAAAAATCTTGGAACAGAAATTATCACTAAGGAAGATTTTATTTCAAATGATAATAAAGTAATAAGTAATTATATAAAAAGTGCCAATGAATTTGAACAAAAAAATTTAATTGAAACATTATTATCAGGTACTGATTTTACTTCAACTTGGAACGATGTAGACAATATGAGTAGTTTGAATAATAAAATTCGTGAGCGAATAAAAGAATTAGAAAATGCAAAAACTGTTTTAGTTGATACCAGGAATCAAACTATTAATGCAAAAAAAGAATTACTTTCTCTGCAATCAAGTTTAGCTGATCAGAAAAAAATTATAGATCAAAATACATTAGAAAAGAAAAAGTTATTGGCACAAACAAAAAATAATGAGAGTAATTATCAAAAGTTATTAAAAGACAGACTTGCAAAAAAAGATGCTTTTGAAAAAGAAGTTCGTGACTTTGAATCAAAAATAAAATTTGCACTTGATCCTAGTAAATTGCCAAGTCGTGGTGTGCTTAGTTGGCCACTCGACAATATATATATTACTCAACTGTTCGGTAAAACTGAAGCTGGAAAGCGTTTATATGCTAATGGCACACACAATGGAGTCGATTTTAGAGCTGCTGTAGGTACTCCTGTTAGAGCAATGGCTGATGGTGTGGTTATGGGAACTGGAAATACTGATCTGACTTGTCCTGGTGCCTCTTTTGGAAAATTTGTTTTTATTCAATATGACGATGGTCTTTCTAGTGCTTATGGTCATTTTTCTCTTATTAAAGCGACTGTCGGTCAAAGAGTTTCTCGTGGAGATATTGTGGGATATTCAGGAAATACGGGATACTCAACCGGACCTCATTTGCATGTTTCAGTTTATGCGGCTGGTTCTGTAAAAATGGAATCAAGACCAAGTCAGGCATGTGAAGGACGTATCTATACTATGCCCATTGCTCCTATTAATGGATATTTGGATCCAATGTATTATTTACCAGAATATAAAAATTAGTATGTTGTATTATCCGTATATAATGTAGTACTATATAAGTATGAGTATTAAAAATAATAAAAGTGGATTTTTGCAACTTATAATTATTATCATAATTGCAATTTTTATAATGAGTTATTTCCATGTAACAATTAAAGATTTTATAGATTGGTTTATAACTGCAGTTAAAAATGTTTTTAAATAAAACCTATGAATAATAAAAAAATAAACAAACAAAGTGGTTTAAGTTTACTAGGAATATTGGTACTGGGGTTCATTTTAATTCTTGTTTTATCTTACTTTAATATTAGTGTTAAATCAGTAGTTCAGAGCCCAACTGGACAAGAGAACATAAATTATGTGAAAGGAACAGGGGAGACAGTATGGCAAAAGTACCTACAGAAGCCTGCGGCCTATCTATGGAACGATGTTTTTGTCGCAATTTTTTGGCAATCTTTTATTTCAAATATGGAAAGAATTCGTGATGGAAAACCTACTGACTACCAACAAGTTGGTGAAAATTTAAGTCCAGTAAAATAATTTACTAAATATTTACTATCCAAAACAACCCTTATATTTTATAGGGGTTGTTTAAGTTAACCTGCCGGAAAGGTATATTGTGCGACACTGTGTCGTATTTTTTATACCGCTATAATGCGGCTTTATAAACGTCTTCCCTACACCCGAGTTTCGTGGAGGATCTAAGTTTTCAAGGTTCTATGCATATCATAAACCAAGCGTTTTTATATAGCAAGCGCACTTCTCCATTTTTTGTCTGAATGAGTGGATATCTCATTACTTCACTGTATTCTGCTTTGAAGGTGCGAATCGCTCAATAATGCCTTTTACGGTCTTTCTGTCGCGACTAAATAACTTCCCCAACGTGTTCGTGTTGTAGCTTTTTGGATCTGTCTCATATAGGGTTACGATCGCTTTATTGCGTAGTAATTCAACTTTTCCACGACCGCCCTTTGCTTTCGGTATGCTCGTACTGGTCATTAGGACAGTTTAGCATAAAACTCCCACATTTTCAAATTTAACTTATGCCATATTATAAGCATTAAACGGTATGCGTATAGGCTCCGACATGGTTTTTTGGAATCTTAGTCCCACAAATCTATCAACAACATCTAGCGATTCTTCTTTACTGAATCGTAAGTACTGCATCCCCGCTCGAGGGTTTGAGTCTGAGTGTCCAAGGATTAATCCTAGAAACTTTAGGCTCGCACCTTTCTTTACCAACTCATGCGCTCCGCCATGGCGTAAAGCATGACAAGATATGTCTTGAGTAAGTTTAGCTTTTTCTCTAGCGATTTTTAGCCACCGTTCAACACTCCTAGTTTGCATTCGATTACATTGACCTGCACTTTCATGAGCAAACAACGCTTCATGCTCGAATAGCATCTGTCGTTTTGCTATGTACTGCAGTAGGAGCTGATGGGTTTCTGGCGACCACATAATCCATCGTTTCTTATAATTCTTCTTGCCGATTATTTCGGTGAAGTTATTTTGCGACACGATGTCGCGAATATTTAAGTCTACAAGCTCACTAACACGTATCATTGACTCCCACATAAGCCTGATTGCTATAAGCCTCATCAAATCTCCATATGAGTTTGGGTTTAATGTTGCGCACATTTTTTCTACTTCTTCAGGAGTAGCTACAGGTCTTTCCGGTTGTTGCCATCTTGGATTTCTGATCAAGAATGGGTGGACTGTTGTTATGCGATTCGCCTCAAGCCATTTGTAAAAGTTTTTGATTACATTGTTGTGGTTGGCAATATTTCCATCGTTGTATTTTAATTTCAACGATGCTCGGAAAGCTGAGATCTCCTCGAGTGTTATATCGAGAGTATCTTTATTACCAACATGAGCGTAGAAATGCTCTAGGAATGGTCGATAGACTTTCGCTGCTGTGCGTGTCTCTGTTCCTTTCCAAAGCAAATATTTTTCAATTGCATCTCTAAGTAACATAGATTTATTTGATATTAATTAAAGCCCCTAGTTTGTGAGTTCTTGGATTGTTTTCCGAGAACAATTTGAAACTCCCACACTTTGGAACGAAAGAAGGCTTTGATCTTTCATCAATGCCTGCTGTGGGCTATCCCTGATTGGGACAGAGGCCATTCTTATAATGATTTTTTGTGCCACCCTACTTCCCTGCTCTGGCACGAGCGCAGGATGAGCGGGTCTTTTCATTATACTCCCACATTTATAAAATGCAAATAGAAGTAAATAAAGGATATTGTGGATAAACCCCCACATTATCTTATTACGACTTTTTAAAAATATATGCTATTACAGTAACATGGCAAAGTACGAAATTGATCCGTTTGAAACCCTTCGTAAAAACGGACATATCTGGGAAGGAGAAAAAGCAACACTTTGGTACCACGAAAAACTTGATGGGTCTTTCAGTTTAGTTGTGCTTTATAATTTTGACGATAAAAAACGGAGACTTTTTTTGGAAGTGAATAATTTAAAACGTAAAGTTGAATTTAAGAACGAAGATATTTCAGATGATCTCTATCGACATGTTCTTATGGAGATTGAAGCATTCAAAGGAATTACAAATTTTAAATAACACATTTTTATTTCCATTCAAAATCTCTACCGAAATGACCCCACGTGCATGTGTCCTTGAATTTTACTTGATCTAATTTTAGATATTGATGCAAGCCTCGAGGAGTAAGATTATAGCCATTGATCTGTTCTTCCCTACCGTCGACTATGGCCACCGCCATGACTGGCTCATTCTTTCCGATTGCATAGGCGAGCTTTGTAACAACTTCTTTCGCGTTATGTTTTTTCAACAACTCGACTGCGATCCTGCGTGCCATGTATGCACCCGATCTATCAACTTTAGTGTAATCTTTACCAGAAAAAGATCCGCCACCGATGGTGACTTCGGGACCGTAATTGTCAACGATCAGTTTTCTTCCAGAGAGTCCTGTGTCAGCATCAAACCCTCCCTGAGTCCATTCACCGGCAGGATTTATATAATACTCACGTGAAGAAATAATCTCTTTTACAAAAGGAAGCAACTCATCATTTTTTGTATTTTGAAAACTTGCCACAACAGCGACAACTTCTCCATCCTCAATAGTTACTTGAGTCTTGCCGTCAAAAGGATAGCGCTCATAAATCTGTGCGCAAAGCATGCGGGCAAGTTCGTATTCACGAGGCATAAAGTTTTCAGTTTCTGCTGTAGCATAGCCCTTCATTATTCCTTGGTCACCGGCACCTCCAGTATCCACGCCACGGGCAATTTCAGGGCTTTGGAGGGCAATATGGGTGATAACTTCGTAGTCTTTCCCGACTATCGATTTGACTATTTGATCAATGTCCGGCTTGGCCGAACTAGTCACTTCACCATTTATAGTCACAAGATTGTGACCACCCATTACTTCAATCGCTACACGACTTTTAGGATCGCCCTCAAGATAGGCATCAAGGATGCTATCGGCTATAAAATCACATATCTTGTCCGGATGTTTCGGACTTACAAATTCTGCTGTTTTTTTCATATTATAAATAAAAATTTCCTCATAAAGAGGAAAGACAGATGACTAGTCTTATCTTTCCGCGACATTGCTCTCGCAATATCTTGGCTGGAATTAGCACCTTCTTATTTCTAAGGGTTGCCGGTGGGTCTATGAGCCAGTACTCTCGCCACTCTCTTGATAACAGCTATTAAATTGTAAAAATATTATATCACGATCACAAAAGATCGACTAGTTCGGTTGCATCATCCTCATCAAGACCTTCTTCATCCATTAAATCTTTTATTCTTTCAGCATCATCAATATCGACTCCTTGGTTTTGAGCTATTTCAGCAATCTCTATTATTTCTTCAGGGTCTTTATCTTCTAACATAATTATTCTTGATCTTGCCCCTCCTCGAAGCGTCTTCGCCTTTCATCTAGTGTTTCGTCTTCATACTCCCAGTAGAGCGTTCCTGCGACGTTATAATCAATACCAAGGGCAAGTTTTGCAGCTTCAGACAAACTCTTGATCTGTCCACTGTATTCAATCTGAGTGTCATTAATGACCTTACAAGTGATCTCAGGATTCCTAGTGAATGTTAGAATACTGCCAACTGGTATTTTTACCATTTCAAAATTAAATTTTGCACGATTTGTTCGAGCCTTATCAAGTGCGCGTTGTTCTTCAGGAGAATCTACAAAGTCTCTATGTGGAGTTATATTTTCCATCTCTGCTAATTTCAATGCAGCAACTACTCGCTCGGGAGCAATTTTGAAAAACTCACGATTAGGAGCAACTCTGTTGTCGCCAAATGCCTCATGGATCAATTTTTCTGCTGCGTGCATATCACGAACCTTTGCAGCATAAAAAACCTCAAACGGTAGAGGTACGCCTGATGCTCGAGACAAGTCACGAACTCGTTGTTCTAAATCGGAAGTTTTACCAATCTTTACATATCCCGGCATTGCTTCGTTTATTAAAATATAAATGATGTGATCCATAAATGTATTCTATAATTTTTTGACCAATTAATGAAGGTCTGGGTTATTTTTAACTGTATCTTGAAATGCTTTTCTGTAATTACAAAAATCACAGTTTGGGTTTGATTGGGGAATTTTTCCATCAAGACATTTTTTAATATCAAAGAGAGTAGATTCGACCCATGAGTCATCACCAGTGTAAGGCAATAAATCAATATCAAAATCTAACTTACCATCAAATGCTTCACGATCAGTTTTTCCGTTGCAATATACAAAATATCCCGTACTTGACACTTTTAATCCAATCTTGCGAAGTAACCACTGATACATTTCCATCTGTCGCTTGTATCCGATCTGCCAGTCAGCATCAAGACTCACCTTTGATGGTTTACTAGTTGACTTGTAGTCCACAACGGTGACCTCCCCTTCCCTGTTAACCCATAGGTCATCCACAGCACCTGTCATGATGAAATTAGTAGGCTCGTGGTGATATTGAATACCTTTGAAATTCTCGCGCCACTCATTCATCATTTCGTGCGCAAACGGGACCATATCAAGCCCATAAGCCTTCATTAGCGGGTGTTGGGTCTGTTCTGCTCTATGGATGTCGAATTCTTTCTTTAGGAGGTGATCTACGGCCGAATTCAGGGCAAATGGGAAGCCCGGTGGTTGTCCTACGCCGAGTCTACGATCCACATAAAAACATTTAGGGCAGTTCATAAATCCCTCTATTTTTGAGCGAGACAATTTAAAAGACTCCGATGATTCCGGATCGTAGATGTTTCGTGTTCTGTTGGCGTTGTAATATTCGGACATAATTATTTATCAACATGATTCAGCCACAAATCTTTTGGAAGAAACTTATTTATTTCCTCGTCTGAGAATGTAAACTCCTCATCTTTTTTAAGGGCTACTGATGCTTTCTGGTATGCCTTTGATGTTGTTGCTAGTGCGTTCTTGTAGATTAAGTCTAAATCACACAATAGTTGATCTCGTTTTTTTGCAGCTTCTTCTGAAGTTATTTTGTCATTCATAATATCAGCAATTAAGCATGTATACTTTTCTCTCACCTGCCAAAGCTGATGTGCTGTTTGCTTGTATTTGTATGCTTTTTCTTCTGGGTTGAAACTCATTTGAAATACCGCAAGACCAAGGCCAATGAATGTGAGAATTGCTCCTATAACGAGCAGACACTTTTGATCTGTGATTAGGGTACTTAATAGACCGCCCGAACCCAAGATTAAAATAACCAAATTAAGCCATTTGAAACAGCGAGCATTTTCTCCCTGTATCTCAGCATCCTTTTCGTATGTTTTGTGAGAGTAGACGACTCTGCCGAATGATTCTCGTATAACTTGTAAATTGATTTTATCCATATATTTAATAATCCTTGCCGATTGGCACGAGGATTCTACCGAATGCTACGCATTTGTTATTTTTAATAATATAGCATTCAACATAATGTTCGCCATGATAAAGAGTGCTTTCACTTCTGGTTTCTGATCCCATGTCATCATGAATTTGTCCACGAAGTGCATTTGCTCTTTTCGCTTCCTCTCCAAAATTTCGGATCTTCCATTTTATTTCATACGGACCCGGTACATTATGTGACACTCGGAAAAGTAGTTTTTTACTTTTAAGTAGCGGGAATCTACTTTGAATAAAGGACAGTAACGTGCCTTTTCTAAATCCATTCTGTTCAACATCCGCATCAAGAGATACTGTGTAAGCAGAATTAATCTCAAATGGTATTCCGTGATTATGAGTAAGATGTTCTTCATCGTCCGAAGGATACTCCGCAGTTAGTCTGTTAAGCTTAGCAAGCTCATCTTCAGTCATGGAAACTTCTTGAGATGCAATCTTTACTGTTTTAGGAAAATCATCACCGAATACCTTTTTCCACTCATCTGCAGCCTCCTCGAACTTACTATTGATTTCAAAATCTAGAGCTTTTTGCGATCTATTAAGTGCGGTCGTTATGTGACTTCGAAGTCCTTGGTCAGTTGTATTATTTAGAAAAAACTGAAAAAAATTCACAAATAATTGTGCCGAACTTGTGCTTTTTATTCCGTTATTTGAAAAAAAAGAAAGAACAACACGTTCGATTTGGAATGTGCGAATACTAGCTGTACAATTATCTGCCCATTTTTTTACTGATCTGATCAAGAATTTTGTTTTACCGGTCGTTGCATCTGAATCTGCAATTTCTTGTATCTCTTTGCGATAATCTTGACGATGCCAACTACCACCATTTTCAGAGTCTGGAATTGTAAAACTTCCATCTTCGTTTTCCCATCCCGGTACAACTTCAACATCATGCTGAGTATCTGCAAACTCTAATTTTACAATCTTACCGAAAGCACTTATTGGCGTGTTTGGATATTTTTCTTCTAATATTTTTTTGACATCTTGAAGTAATTGAGACTGCTTGTTTGATGTGTTGTCATCATATTGTGCAAACTTCTCAGGTGGCATGATAAAAATAACATCAATATCTCGTGCCGGACGAATAGATGTGTGTTTACCGTAGGACCCGATTAGCAGTTTCGTATTGCCTGAATAGGTGATATTTGGGTAGTAATAATCATGAAGCTTTGAACACACGCCGTTGTGCTTAGTCTTGGCATCTTCCTTTTGTGCGGGAGTAAGTTTTATATTTTCATAAAATTTTTCAAATTGTTTTTCCATATATTTTATTCTTGCTCTGGGAAGTTACCTCCAGAGATATCGAAGAATCTCTCAAAGAAATTTGTAAGTTTATCAATTACACTCTCACGTTTCTTGGTTCTCTCCCCTGTCGGAGAAAAACGAGATACAGGCGGTAATACCTTTGATATTGCTGTGCCAGCTGCTGGCACTCTGCCATCACGGAATGAGCTTTTTACAAACTGATACGTTGCATCACGGTCAAGATTCTCAGTAGTAATGATTTCTTCAAGTTCCTCGATCTTTTTCTGATCAACGAATTTGCGCCAGTCTTCATCAACTATAGAATGCATATCGAGTGATGTAATGAACTGATTGATGAGATCTTTTTTATTACGCAATTCAACACTTGAATCAATTGCCTTATTGATATCGAGAAGAATTTCTCGGTTTTGAGTGTGATCCTCGTGATATTGTTTGATTAACCCCAATATGTAATCGATGTTTATCTCGATTTGCTTGATCAGCTCCATTTCAAAAACAACATCCTCGTTGATATTTTCTTTTTCTTCCTCGACGCTTTTACGGAATTCGTTATAGAGGTCAATGTACATGCTGTGATAATCCTGTACATCACGCTCAGTTAATATTTCATTACCAGTGAATTCGTCAAATGTAGTGAGTATATTGCGTACACGCAAAACTGCTCCATAAAGTTTTATGAATTCTTTTTGGTTTGTCTCGCCTATAATTCGCTCGCCTATTGGGAATTTTTCTAAAAGATCTTTGATCAAACTTGCATAGCCACGTACTTCTTTCTTGTCATCTTTATATCCGTTATAGTATTCATCATAGGATTTCAGAAGCACTATGCCACCGGCTTCCTTGTCGCCAAAGAGTGCGATGGATTCATTTGTTGCCTTTTCCAGATTTCGGAAGCAAATAACATTTCCGAAGGTCTTTACACTATTCAAGATACGATTCGTGCGTGAGAATGCTTGGAGTAGTCCGTGTAGTCGTAGATTTTTATCTACCCACAAAGTATTCAAGGTGGTAGCATCGAATCCGGTCAAAAACATATTGACCACAATGAGTAAGTCGATCTCTCTGTCTTTTACTCGCTGGCTTACATCCTTATAGTAATTCTGGAATTTATCAGATGAAGTATCGTAAGATGTGCCGAACATTTCGTTGTAGTCGACAATAGCCTTTTCTAGAAAATCTCTTGAACTCACATCAAGACCACTTGTGTCCTCTGAATTCTCATCAATCATTCCATCGGCATCCTCATCGTTTACACCGAAGCTGTAAATTGTCGCAACTTTTAGCCTTTTATCGCTAGGAACTTCTGCAAGCTGTTTTTTAAATTCCGCATAATATTTTTTTGCCACATCAATAGACGAAACAGCAAATATTGAATTGAAGCCAGCCAGTCTACGATCCTTTAATTTATAAAAGCTGTTACGCTTTGTTTTTTGATCAAAATGTTCTCTTATGTAGTGGACTATATTAGCTAGGCGCTCAGGTGCAGCAAGTACCGACTCACGATCAATGTCACTCACCTTCTTGTCTTCAATATCCTCAGCTTCTCGAACAGTAGAAACATAATCAACTTTAAACGGCAATACGTTTTTGTCAGCGATCGCGTTAACAATGGTATATGTATGCAACTTATCACCAAAAGCCTGCTCAGTAGTTCTCAGGTCTGGTCGGCCTCCTGATGATGAGTTGACTGCAAATATTGGCGTTCCGGTAAAACCGAAGAGGTGATAATTTTTGAAGGCCTTTGTTATAGCCGTATGCATGTCACCAAACTGTGAACGATGGCACTCATCAAAAATAATAACAACGTGTCCATCAAAGATTTCATGACCCTCGTTGCGGCCAATAAATCGATCTAGTTTTTGAATAGTCGTGATGATTATTCGAGCGTTTGAGCTTTCCAACTGTTTTTTAAGAAGTGTTGTGCTTGTATTGCTATTAGCTGATCCTTTTTCGAATTTGTCATACTCACGCATTGTTTGGTAGTCCAAGTCTTTGCGGTCAACAACGAACAAGACCTTGTCGACGTATTGCAACTTAGTTGCGAGTTGTGCAGTTTTGAAACTTGTCAGGGTTTTCCCCGATCCTGTTGTATGCCAAATATAACCACCTGCTTCTATCGTGCCGAGTTTTTTATAGTTAGTGCTTACTTCAATACGATTTAGGATGCTTTCTGTTGCAACGATCTGATATGGTCGCATTACAAGTAAAAGACGATCCGTAGTAAAGACGCAATATTTTGTCAGAATATTCAAAATTGTATGCTTTGCAAAAAAGGTTTTTGAAAAATCCATGAGATCGGAAATTGGACGATTTGTCGCATCAGCCCACCAACTCGTGAACTCGAAGCTATTACTTGATCTCTTGCCTTTCTTTACTGAACCCTCATTTGCCTCTTTGATATGTTGTGATCGGGTTGTATTACTATAATATTTTGTATGTGTTCCATTTGAAATTACAAACAATTGAACGTATTCAAAAAGACCCGATGCTGCCCAGAAACTTTCTCGCTGGTAACGATTGATTTGATTGAAGGCTTCTTGTATGGCAACACCTCGACGTTTAAGCTCAATATGGATAAGTGGTAATCCGTTTACGAGTACCGTCACATCATAACGGTTGGAGCGCTGTCCATCCTCGGTAGCGTACTGGTTGATAACCTGCAAACTATTATTGTGAATGTTCTTTTTGTCTAAAAGAACTATGTTTCTTTTAAACTTTCCATCATCACCATACAAGTTCTTTATTTCATCTTCTTGAATTGTTGCGGTTTTTTCCTCTATACTTTGATTTGGATTTGCGATCTCATCTGCAAAAAAGCGATCCCACTCAACATCACTAAAAGTGAAATCGTTCAGCTTTTCTATCTGTTTTCTCAGGTTAAGAACTAGATCATCTTCTGATGTGATCTTTAAGTATTCATATGCTTGAGTTTCCAACTGTTTAATAAATGCATTTTCAAGCTCTGCCTCGCTTTGATAATTAGCGACTCTTTTACCGTCAGGAACATACTCAGCAACAACTGTGCTTTGTGTACTTTCCGCAACTAGATTGTATTTGTTGTTAGTTGACATATTCATTAAAAGTTAGAAGTTTCCCTCGGTAATATTCGTACTGCGATCGACGAGCTTTGAGTTCAGCCGGTAAACCGATGGAAATATCTTTTAAGAGATTATCAAATTTATCTAAAATAGATACAATATTATTTTGCTTATCGAGGGGAAAGATTGGAATTTTAATTTGAACTAACTCTTTTCTGTTTACAGCTGGGATACTTCCTGTTTGTCTCAAATTAACAATCTCATTTTGAATACCCTTGAGATAATAATAAACATATCTTGTAAGAAGATCGGCGTTTTTGCTTTGAATTTTATAACAGAGTGGACCACACCAAAAGTCATTTTTTTGATATCCCACATGCCCAGCGCCACCCTGTCCTCGTGAAGGGATTGTAACGCTTTCACCTTCAGTATTTTTATTTGGAACATATCCAGCCGGTTCTATTCCTGCATTCACGAATGGGAAATTACCTTTAGTTGAAATAGTGCGTCTATCAAGTGCTTGACCCGTACTAATGTTGCATACTTCACCTAAGGTTGACCAATGAAAGGATGTTTCATTTTTATAACTTTCGGGATTTAGTAATAATTTGTGATAATGTGCGTATTGTTTTTCTCTCGCTTCTAGCTCCGCTTCTAGCTCCGCTTCTAGCTCCGTAAAACTATTAAGAATTTTTACAACTTCTTTTTGTATGTCAAGTGGTGGAAAAGGAATTTTAAATTTTGAGTATTGAGAAATCCAGTGTCGGGCATGATCTTTCGGAATGTAATTTATGCATTTCATTGCGAAGTAAACAAATCTAAAATCAACCTCAATATTTTCTTTCGGTCGAAGCATTTTCATCGCTGAAGATTTCACTTTAAAATCAAAATCAACCCAATGAAATGAGGTAGTGAAGTCGTCAAAAATAATTACAGGCTCATCTTTGCTTGCTTTATATAATCCGTCAGTCTCGTTTGTATAGCCTAAAATAAAACCTTGCCCTGCTGTTAAAACTGGTGTCTTATGATCATCATTGTATTCTGTAGATGTAACAATATATTTAGTCGGCTGTTCATAATCTAAAACATCCCCTAATTCTTTAAGCTCTACGCCCTGAGGACACAATTCTGCAACAAGTTTTTCAATTTTATTTTGGTTTTTAGTCATATACTATTTTGAACCTTCAATATCGTTGACAATTTCATCAATCGCCACACGAAGCTCTTGTTGTCTTTTTACAATTCGACCAATTTCAGTGTTTAGTTCAGTAATGTTTACAATTTCTCGATTATCCTTTCCTTCCACATAACTAGAAACGGCCATATTATAGTCGTTTGCTGTAATAACTTTGTTATCGATTATCTTTGCAAAATATTCAATATCTTTGCGCCCTATATAAGCATTTAAAATCTTCTTGCGATTTTCTTCACTTAGTTTATTTTTATTTCCACCTCGTACAACCTCGTTTGATGCATCTATAAACAAAGTCTTGTTATCCTTTTTGCTTTTCTTTAAAACAACAACGCAAGTTGCAATACCTGTACCAAAAAAGAGATCTGGCGGAAGTTGAATTACTGCATCAACATAGTTATTATCAATCAAATACTTACGGATTTTTTGTTCTGCACCCGCACGATAGAGTACTCCCGGGAATTCGACAATAGCAGCAGTTCCACTTGTTGAAAGCCAAGAAAGCATATGCATAGTAAATGCAAGATCTGCCTTACTTTTTGGTGCAAGTACTCCCGCAGGTGAAAACCTAGGATCGTTTATAAGGATAGGGTTAGCATCACCTTCCCAGTTGATTGAATAGGGCGGATTAGAAACGATCGCATCAAAAGGTTCATCGTCCCAGTGTTTTGGATCAGTGAGTGTGTCGCCGTGTGCAATATCAAAATGGTTGTAATTTATATCATGCAAAAACATATTTATGCGACAAAGGTTATATGTGGTGAGATTGATCTCCTGACCATAAAAACCTTGCCGTACATTTTCTTTTCCAAGAACCTTAGCGAATTTCAAAAGAAGCGATCCTGAGCCACAACATGGGTCATATACTTTATTCACTTCTTTCTTGCCAACAGTAGTAATTTCGGCTAGAAGTTCACTGACTTCTTGTGGTGTAAAAAATTCACCTCCAGATTTTCCGGCATTTGAGGCATACATGGTCATCAAAAATTCATATGCATCACCGAAAGCATCTATCGTATTGTCTCCATAATCGCCAAGACTAAGATCGCCTATAGCCTCAAGAAGTTTTACAAGTTGCTGATTTCTTTTTTCTACACTCCCACCCAGTTTGTTTGAGTTAACATCTAAATCATCAAATAATCCCTTGAGGTCATCTTCACTTTCAGCACCTTTAGCTGAGTTTTCAATATCACTGAAAATAGTTGAGAGGGTTACATTGAGGTTAGGATTATTTTTAGCATTCTTTCGCACGTTTACAAAAAGTGCGCTTGGAAGGATATAAAAACCTTTTTCTTTTACCGTATCAGCACGACCGAACTCTGCCTCCTTATCAGAAAGTGCCGCATAATTAAAATCTTTTTTGCCAGAGCGACGCTCGTCCGAGTTGATGTAGTTTGTCAGGTTTTCACTGATGAAGCGGTAAAATAGAATTCCAAGAACATATTGTTTGAAATCCCAACCGTCAACACTACCTCGCAAATCGTTGGCAATTTGCCAAATAGCGCGGTGTAATTCCGCGCGTTCTTGCTCTTTAGTTCTGCTTATTTGTTGTGATTGCATGCGATTATCATTTTATCACAAAACTCCCACAAAATAAAGCGTTGAAATCATAATTTTATGCTATAATCTCCCACATGAGGACATATGCGTACATCGATGCATCCAACTTATTTTACGGTGGAAAAAAGTCGCTTGGTTGGAGTATTGATTATCAAAAACTAAGAAGTTATTTAGAGGACAAGTACCAAGTATCGCAGGTCTATTTTTTCGGTGGAGTTGAGATCTATAAGTTCCCTTTTGACTATCTAGAAAACGAAACAGTGCCTATTCGTGATCTTGAAAAATATTTAGTTGATTTAATAAAACAAAAAGGTGACAAAATTACTGAAGCGGAATTGAAGTTGCTTGATCGCCATTTGAAGCGTGTTCGTTTTTATATAAAAATTGAAAAGTTTGGATATAATCTCATCCTGAAACCAGTAAAAACTTTTTATGATGTTGATGGCTTGCCTGTTCGCAAAGCAAACTGTGATGTTGATATGGCTTTCTTTCTTATGCGTGACAAAAATGCTTTTGATCGAACGATTATTCTTTCCGGTGACGGCGACTTCCTACCGGTACTAAAATATCTAAAAAATAACAAAAAAGAGGTTCTTGTTTTGGCTCGTGCCGATCGTACAGCTCGAGAAATGAAGAAATTTGCAGGATCAAAGTTCCTCGACTTTGAATATCTACGTGAACGCTTGAAGCGAACCGATCTAGGAGAAGACCTATAACAGCGAAAGGCACCCATATAGGATGCCTTTCAGGTCTGATATAACTAGTATACTCCCTTGTTATTTCTTGTCAACTCTTGTTAATTCTTATGAAAAAGAGCTTATTTTCCTGCGAATGGTTGGCTATTATCCCCTTTATTTGCAAAGTAGAATGTGAATGCCATTGAAACTAGGGTCAGGAAGTCTTTTGGATCAATTTTGCCTAGGAGCATGCCTGTAATCGTGGCGATAGCCATTAAAATGAAAACAATTTTTGATGCTGATTGGTATATTTGCATGTGATTAAAGTTGATTTATAAGGCTGATAATTTGTGACTTTATTGCTGCTTTGTCGGTCTGTACAGGAGGAAATAAACGCTTGAGCAGTTCAGTGCGAACATTTTCCGGTTTTTCTTTGTAGTCAGCAATGTCGCCGTGGATGATTATATTCTTTTCATCTAGCACAAACTCTGTGTCGGGATTGTTTGCGAATGATTTTACGAGCTCGGTGAGTTGCTGATATTGCCACTCCGTGATGTCGTTCTCGTTTGGTTCGACCGTACCGTCCTGATCCACGTCGTACCCTGCCGCGAGTTCAATGCCGATGGTGTATTGGTTCGGGTTCACATACGAGCCATCTATATTCTTCAGCATTATCCTTTTTGCTCGATCATTCGGGTTACTGATATTGCCTGCGTGCCATGCGATGTCAGTGAGCTTTACAAGCTGTACAATCTCCCCTTCTTTTCTTCCGATCACAAAGTTTGCCGATGATCGGTTTGGTCTGTTGGCGTTTGAAAGCCAACTTACTGCCCCGGCATAAGCACCAAGCGTGAAGTGAAGTACAACAGCTCTTTTCTTAGTGTTTGACGTAGCATAGTTTGGTGTTTGTTGGAATGGAATGTTCATGATTTTTTTTATAATTTCTTTAGAAAATATTTATTTTTACTTTATTAATAAATTAATGAGTCCAGTAATTAATCCTGCGATGGAAGCGGTTGCCATTATCCAGAAAAACTTCATGATCCACTCTTGATTGGTTTTTACCACTGCCAAGTCTTCCTGAATGTGGCTCAGATGATTTTCCTTAATCTCCTTTATTTCATTCTCAAGATTTTCAATTCGTTTTTCCATCGGTATATCAGAACGACGTTATGGTGTCGGTTCCAAGTTCTCTAATAATGTCTTCTTTTGTATCGGCCTGAATAATCGCTTGTGTTATTCCCCTTTCTCCGCTCCATTTAAGGAAATTTCCTTTGATACTTTCTTTGATGATCTTGAGAATGCCGTCATTGTCTGATCCAAATTCCGCGATGCTTTTATCGAGTTCGTCGCCTTTGAGATTGATGCTTACTTTTTTATCCTTTCCGAGAGACTGTTTATCCTCAATCAGAAAATCAAAATGGAGCTCTAGCATTTTTGCACCAGTTGGATCAGTAATTTTTTTGAAGGACAATATGGTTGCTTTGTTGAACATATTTTTTGATGATTAATTTTATAATTATTTAACTTCGACCATCATGTCTGTCAGGTTGAAATATCTAGTTGCCCCCGACGTGTTCTTGATGCCGAAATAAAACTTTTTGCTGTTGAGTGTAGCGTTAAGTGTAAGAGTCTTTGCGATGAAGCTATTGGTATCAGTTACTGTTCCGGCACTGATAAGAGTTGCATCGTTGTAGAGCTGATATGTTGTGCTACCTGTGGCTGCAATGTAGACATACAGCGTGTTGTTTGAAGCATTTAACGACACAATGCCAATATCCGATCCCCATATATCGGCAAAAATTTTATATAAGTTGTTGCTGTCATTCGCCAAAGTTTCCGCTGTCCCTTCTGTCACACTCGTTCCTGAAATGGTGAAATTGCGAACGGTTGCCGTCACGCCTTGATAAAATTTGTAAGTGGTGCCGGCAGTAATTTCAACCATTGCTCCAGTGGCATTACCGTTGACACTTATCAATCCCGCAGAAAGCGTATTAGCGACAACAGAAAAGCTCGTACCAGAAATGGTACAGATAGTTGCGACATCATCCGAGGTAATGACTAAAAACTTTGTTGAAGAAACCTTTGCATATTGGTGTCTACGCAAGCAAGTTCCGCCGACTTTTACATTTGCTTCAGCATTGGCAGTTATAGTAGTACCAGAAATATCTAAAACACGGCCAACTGTATCAGAGCCATTTTTTGATATGTAAAATGCTTGAGTGGTGCTGTTAGAAAGCACATATGGATTGATTCTCACTCCGAGTGATACCGCTGATCCTGAAGTGATAGTGGTACCTGAAACAGTACACACTCTGGCGTAGGATGTACCGCCTTCATCAAAAGTTAGAATGACTTTATCGGTATCAACTTTGCTTACTCCGCCAGTGACAAAAAGTGTTGCTGTATTGCCAATATTTACGGCCGTGCCGGCAGTGATTGTTGTGCCGGATATTGTGAGAACTCGTCCTTGCGCGGCGCTTGTATTATTGAACACAAGAAAAACTTTATCTGTGTTGATCAGTACACCGTCAACAGTTTCTTTGCTGACCGTGTTACTCATATCCGCGAGCTGAACAGCCGAGCCTGCCGTCAGGACATCATTCGCACCTCTCTGTAAAACCTGAGCGTATAAATATACTCGACCTGTTCCACTTCCTGACCATCCGTAAAGCACGACGGCTCGAGTGCTATCAAGTTGAATTAATTTATAAATATCATTAGGGTTCGTCGCGCTGAATGTCTGCCTGCCTTTTACACCTGTGTACAAAGATGCGTATATCAAACGCTTGTACTTTGCAAAATATTCATCACCTACTAAAGTTTTTGTCTGATTGTTTGGGATCATCTGAGTATCGGTTCCAAGACCCGGAATAGTTAAGCTTCCAAGACCGGCAATAAATGAATTTATCGATCCAATATTACTGACGTTGTTTAATCCAGTTGGATAAAGAATACCTTCGGCATCTGTCGTTCCGTCACTTTTTTTAGTAAGACCGATCGCCCAACTCGTCAGCATCTGCAGATATGGCAAGTAATGCGTGCCACGTTTTAGACCGTTCGAGTTGTCTGAGTTTTTTATTTGAAGATCAATCATAATTATGTTTTTACTATGCTAATAATTCTATCGTCGCTGTTGTACGAAAGCGTGTAGGTATTCGTTCCGTCGTTCACTGTTGCAACACGTCCATCGCTGTCGTATGTCAGAGTGAACACCACACCAGTAACAGGATCAGTTAGAGTCACCGGCTGATCGTCGCTGTTGTATGTGATGTTCACATTATTGAATCCGCCGACTGTCTTATTTAATTTTGCGGCGGTCACTTCCTCGCCGGCTGTCCATTGATACGACATAGATTTATGTGATCGTTACCGTTCCATCAAGTGTCAGAGCATCGCTTCCTGCGACGGTGATGTTGATAGCTACACGATTGAAAATAACACCCGAGTTCGACGTACCCGAGCCGTTAATAAATACCGCATATTCCCGCCATGTGCCTGTCGCTTCGCCTGCAGCCCAGAAACTCGCAATGTTGAGCTGATTCAGGGAATAAGCCAGTGAAGAAACGCTCTTGCGAGTGGTTCCAGTCGGTGTCTGGAGCCCTGTATCGCCATTTGATGGGCTGTTTGTGCCTGTTCCGAGTTCTTGGTGCGTGATCTTTATTTCAGTAACCGAGGCGATATTTCCTGAGAGTGCCTTCCCTATTTGCTGTCTTGATACAGTGGGAACTATGTTGTGGTATTTGTACATTTGGACAGAGCGCCCGATGAGCGCTCGGCCGAGAATATTCGAGATCCACGCCGGAAGAAGAAATGGAATCTTTTTTAATTTCCGTATTTCGTCTTCAGTACATGGAGTGAGCGGAGTGACATAAAATCGGTAGCCCGGTACCGCGCCTGTTATGAACGCGCGCAGGAAATCCCGAATCGTATTAAGTCCGCCATTCATTTTTAATTGTGTATTTGGTGTTCTCATAAATTTAATTGATTACGCATGCATGATCCGTCCAGAGCGTTCGATTCCTATCGCTCGGGCTTGCAGGAAAATAGGGACCCGCGACCCAGATAAAACCAACATTGAGACCGAACGGATTCACTCTATTATTTTCTCCAAGAGACATTGACTCAGTGTATGAAGGTATAGCTCGCGGATATTTAGTCACGTTGTATGAACCCTCCACGATTTCCATGTCTTCAAGGAATCCTTCAACTTGCACCAACACTTCATTTTCTTCCGTTGTGAACTGTGATGCAGGATCACCGACAAGAAGTTTTCCGAGAACGTCTATCACTCCGACATCTTCTGATGCCAAGAGATGTACTTCGTTCTCGAAACTCGTCGGTGTGAGCGCCTTGGTTATCACGCGCACGATTTGGAATGTTTCGTTTATGCCAAGTGCTACAGAATTGACGGTAATTGATTGACCTGATCGTAATCCTGATTTTGTTGTCCGGAACACGCCCTCATTGGCGCGATGTGCGTACTTTTTAATTTCTGCATATGCACGCTGTGTAGCCTGAGTTTCGCTTTTAATAGTTGCATCTCGAATGATGTATTGGTATTCACCGTACTGACTGATGCTTGTCCAGTCTCGTCTGATAATTTTTATCGGGTAGACCTGATTTCCCGACCATCTAATGTAGTTACCTGATGCGGGTTTATTGTCATCTCGGAAAATAACGAACCCGTTGTTTGGGTTATAGAGGACATCTTTTGTTGTAGGGTCAATCAGACCATCTTGCCCGATCGTAAGTGTTGACCACGAACTACCGGAGTTTGTTGATTTTTCAACAGTGAGGTTATGTAGATTTGGTTTTGCAACAAATGTTTTCTGCTGACCATCGGCTATTTTTATTTCCGTAAGCAAAGAGCTTTCTTTGTCTCCGCCACGCACAATGATTGTATTTCTGATCTGATTGATATTTCGGCCAATGGAGAGACTTCCGAAGATATAGTTTCCACTCGTATCATCAAGTCCGAACGGTGCGAGCTCTACTCCTTCTTTGAAAAAGTGGACATCTTTGTTGTAGTCAACATACCAATCACAATCACCTATTTGATCTGCCAAGCGCTGAAAACATTTTGACGGCTGTTCATCGTTGAAAACTATTTTTTGTATCAGATCAGTCGCGAGTACGTTCGTTGTTGTGAATCCTGTTTCAATGTAATTTGCGACTATATCTATAATGATGGCCTGTATCGTCATGCTCGTATAAGTTTTATTCACGAGCTTGCGATCCATAAGTTGCTGATAGTCTTTGCAAAGAACACTGTAATATTTCACAAAGCCAATATTTTCTTCCGTGGTTTCTACGACAACACCACCGAATATCTTGGTTGATCCTTCAAAGAGAGTTACGTCATCGCCATGTGTCGGTCGATATGTTTTCAATCCGTAGTTCTTCATCTTGAATTCCAAACGGTCAGGCTCTTTAGTCAGCACGTCTTGTTTTTCAAGCGACGACCAGTCGATCTCGGAAGTCTTATCTACGGTGTTGATTTTAAGTGTGAGTGCCATATTAACTTGCGCTTATGCGGTGAATTTCTCGGAGACGGCGGACGATCATATCCCCGATCTGCACGGCTACTGTGCGATCAAGAAATACTCCACCTCTCATGTCGACCATGACGCTACTTCCACCAATTCCCGCGCCGTTTGCGATAATTGATCCGCCACCATTCGGTACGAATAATTCGGGACCCTTTTCTCCAACGAGATATGTTCGGCCAGCCTCGACAGTTCCGCCTCCGGCTTTCTTTCCAGTTACAGTATTTACTACTGATGTGACCGCGCCACTTATACTACTACCCACTCGACTTGCGAGATTTGATACAGCTGAAATTGCGTTGTTTACCGCCTGAATCGCTTGGTTGATGATGTTATTGATGTAGTCGGATGCACTCTTTATCGTGTCTTTAATTGCTTGCCACACTTCGATCCAAAAGTCCTTGAAACCAGTCCATATAGCCACGAGAGTGTTATAGAATGCGAGCATTTTATCCGATAAATAATCGACAGTTACTGTCCAGACGTTTTTGATTGCATTCCATACGTTCTTTATGATTTCTTTTACTTGATCCCAATGCGTATAGAGTAGAATGCCAAGGACAATCAATGCGGCGATTGCTATCGTCCACGGATTAAGCAAGAATGGAACGATTGCGGCACCGAGAGCACCTATTCCTGAGAGTAATGGCATTATGAATTGCACCGTTGCTGCGACTCCGGCAACTGCAAGTATTCCGGCAATAACAAGCATTGCACCCGAGATTACTTGACCGAGCCATGGAAATCTATCGATAAGCTGATTGACCCATCCGATTGCAGTTCCAAGCCATGCGACTAAAGGCGCACCGGCATTTTCCATAAAGTCGCCAACATTTTCTTTTAATCTTGCCCATTGAGTTGAGAATGGACTCATAGCCTTTTCTCCTTCATCGACGCGACGCGCCAATTCTTCAAAGAGTGTCTGCAAACTTACGAATTCTGGAGCTGCAATGCCAAACTGCTCAAGGAGGAATCTGAGCGCTCTCTCATTTCCTTCTGTTGCACGGATCATCATGTTCGCCGCTTCATTGGCATTAAGCATTCCGATGCGTTGTCCACGGAGCAAAATGTTTGCATACTCTTGTGCCTTATTCATTTTCTGAACGCGAGGCAAAAGTTTGGAAGCCACAAGTGTTGCGTATTCATCGCCTATGCCGATCTCTTTCTGTTGCTCTACACCCCAACTTTTTAAAATTGCAAAATTCTCATCAATATTCTTACCGTAACCAGCGAGAAAAAAGCGAGCCTGAGCAAGTTGTATGTTACTTTGCTCTGTCGCATCAATAAGACTGGTGAGTCCTTTTGTGCCGGCATATGCAGATAAAATACCCAGAGCACCTTGGAGTGCGTTTCCGTAGTTTTTAGTCTGCTTTTCAAGATTTTCGGTCTGAGTACCGATACTCTTGAGTGTGCTACTCGCTTCATCGCGAGCATTGACGACAATCTGAAGTTTTACGTCTGATGATGCCATTTAGTTTTTGTGTTCTATTTTCTTCATGTCACGTTTATGCTTTTCGCCGTCGACACGAAGTTGGATTTTTACGATCTCCGCGAACCACCATGGTTGCTGTAAAAGTTCTTGATATGTCCATCCGAACTTTTCGCACAACATAACCATAAATAATTCATCGGGGACGCGACCTTTGCCAGTTTCGACGAGTACGGAGTAGTCGTACTCTACTTGGCTAAAAAATCGCTAGGGTCGAATGCATCTTTGGTGACTTCATTGATCGCTTTAATGACCGACCTGTAGTCTTCCTGCCGCATGTTCTCTACCCTTTCTGCGGGATTCTCTTTGTTGTCATCTACGGACACAATCACAAGGCGGAGTGCTTGTTCTTCTGCTTCAGGAACGGCGAGCGGATCAAAGTCCACGACTTTTGATTTCTCCCCTTCACCTGTTTGAAACTTTGAATGCTTCAAGAAGATAGATTGCAATTGGCGAGCTTCCTTTCCTGTGAGGTAGGTATAAAACTCGACGACTGCGCCCGATGGTGTGGTTATTTTTTTAGTTTCTCTTTCCATAATGGTTAGTAGCTTGATGTGAGGTTGGTAATGAGCGCAGCGATCATCTTTGCATCACTCGTTGAGTAATGTGCTTTGAACGAGACGCTTTGTTTGACCATTTCATTGATCTGAATCGGTCGTGTAATCTCGGTGAATGTCACTTTCGCGAGATCTATACGGACGGTAGGATTTGCTGCGTTTCCGATCGTAGTGTCCGTATTCACCAGATCGAGACGAATCGCTTTCATGGTTCCGGCGAGTGTGTTGGTTTTGAAATCGCTTTCGTTTTGCCATAGGGCTTCTAGTTTTCCTTCAATAGTGAATTGCTTGTTGAGGAAATCATTAGGAGTAATGCTTCCGAGAACATCATCATCTTCAAGATTTTTTGTGATAGAAAGAGTGAGAGACTTCAGTGCAATTGCTGTACCCGCTCCAAGTCCAGACAAATCGGTTGCAATCTTGAATGTAAAATGTTTATGCGTGAACTTATTTTCGATCGTTGTTGACGGAGTAAGAGTTGCCGACGTACCCTTTTTCGCGCGCAAGTTTGCACTATACGAGATGTAATTCCCCGGCTCGTATGTAATTTCAAGCGAATCAATAACAGCGAGAGCGTGTTTATAGTCGGCGCTCGCAAGCGGATCATCAAGGAATAATGTCAGAGCTTGATGTTGCGCACCTTGCTGCACACTGAAAGTGTGATCATAGACAATCGTTTCGCCTGCATGTGTTGCAGAGGACACTCCACCTAGTGCGGCAAGAAGAATTAGACCGAAGTGCTTATCGCCAACTGGAGCTTTGAGACTTCCTTCCGCCCATTGCTTGGTGATAATCGAACTTATAGAGTCTTCAATTACGCCATACGCCTGTTCCTCGAAGATCTTGTTATCTTTTTCTTCAATGCCAAGTTCCGAGAACGGAATCCAAAATGTTGCAGACGATTGCGGAGTTCCTCGAGTTGTTTCTTTTGCTATTCCGACTTGGAATAATCTTCCGATTCCTTTTGTCATACTTTATTTTCGGATTTATTAGTTAGTAATGGTTCGACTTTTTCTTTTGTTTTCTCATATATCTCCTCGGCTTCTTCCTGAGATTCTGCGTTGATTGTTTGCGGCTTATATTCAAGCCCGCCCGGGAAGAAGTATTCCTGTGGAGATCCGAGCATTTTGGTTTTATCTTTTGTTTGCATAGTGCTTAGAATGTAAGTGTTTTATCCGCGTGTGCTTTTAATGTAACGGTGAACACAATATAAGATTTGTCTTGCGACGTTATCGATTCAGGATTGCTGCTCGATGGTTCGAGTCCGCCGATGGCAGAGCCATCAAGTGTCGGATCATTATCGAATGCATCTAGTAACTGATCACTTAGGTATTCGATGTCATCACTTGATTCAATGTTCTCGGTTTTTTGCACGATCGTAATTGCGAACGTGTAAGTGCGGAGGTTGGATCGATTCGTCGAATAACTTCCTTCAGAACTTGGAGACACGAGTATCGCCGCGGGAAATGATGGAATGTCTCTATCAAGTGATGCGTTCGCTTTCAGGTCATCTACCATCGCAAACTTCAACACACCGCTTGTAACGAGCGCGTCGAGTTTTTCTTTGATCTTTCCTTTGATGATGGTTCCGAGTGATGTGGGCATATTATTTTGAGAGCTTTCCTATTTCTCGAATGATAATGTCTCCGGCTTGGCGGAAAATATTTTGCACGTCCTTTGCTGAATTTTCGACTATTTGTTTCATAAAAGGACGAGGCTTTGACGGTCGGGAGAATTTTGCGAACACTCTTTGTCCGCCCGGATTCACCCACGACAAAACTTTCTTTTGCTTTGGATACACGAATCCTCGGCCGTATTCGACGAATGGCGCATAGCGTGCAGTTGGAAACCATCTAGCTTGTAGTTTTCCCGATGTAAATCGGAAACTGTGCAAGAGGTTTCCTGTCCGCCATGGGACCGGATCATCTTTCAAGGTATGCTTTGCGAATATCGCTTGTGTTGCATCCACTGCTCGTTGGAGTACTGGCTCCGCGATCTTTGGATACTGTTGAAATGATTTCGTTAGTGCCTTGATATTTTTGATCTCTACTTCAATAAGTGCCATAGCTATGAAAGGACAGGAATTCTACGGTGCCGATTAATGGTCGCCTGATCATCCTTGGTTAAGTCGTCACGCCATGCAATTTGCGCTCCGTCGAATCCTTCGGAAAGTTTTCCTTCCGCTTCTTTACGCTTATACCACTTCACGACAATGCGCTCTGCGAGATCGGTTAGATCAAACGGCAGAGTGTGTTTAGTGATGTCATCTTCGTTTTCCCAATCGATAAGATATCCTGCGTTGTAGGAAACTTTTAGAAATTTTTCAAGCATTCCGTTTGTTTCGATTATCCCGGCTTCTTCATCAAGCTCCCAACTGTCAGGATCAAAAACATTCCATGTCGGATTTGTTTTCGTTCCAGATCGATACTCGAATGCCGTCACTTCATTTACTGGCGCTTGGTGAAGCACAAGCATTTGCTGTCCATAGGTATGGATCGTATGTAATTCTTCGTAGTCGGTTTCCATAAATCGGCGATTGCATTCGCCTTCTATAAAATCACTGACTGCGTTTATAAGATTTGCGAAGAGTACGTCAAAACCGTCATTCTCAATTCTGAGTCTGACGTTTCGTACTCGGTCTACCGTTGTTAGTGCGTATGCTCGTGGTTCCATGGTGTTCATCGGATTGAGCCTCGGTCGCTCCCTCCCAATGTGAGAGGGAGAGCCGAGAATCAATCGCAAGCGATTAGTTCACTGGCTCGTTGTATGCGCGCGCGAGCGCGAACACAGCCGAGCATGGGATTGACGGAGTGGTACCGCCGACATCCAAAACAGCGCGAAGGTAACGTTTGCGACTTCCGGTGTTTAGCCCTTCCAATCGGATGAGCTTCACATCGTTGTCCGCAGTTACCGTCGCCGTTGCTCCAGAAATGGCTGCCCATCCTGTTGATCCATCTGCCGATTCCTCGACATTGAATGCGTAGGTCTCATCGCCTGTTGTCAGGTCAATATCGCCGGCGGAAACGGTAAGCACAGCAGTTCCGAATCCCTTCGTGTCTACTGCGCTACCGTTTGCATCCGCAGTGCGTACTGCCGGAACAAACGAAGCGAGAAACTTTACTGCGTCATAGATTGATTTCATACAGTTTCTGGTTGGTTGTCGGTTTGAGTACCCTCCGCATTTTCCGCAGAAGACTTATCGTCTTCTTTGGTTTCGTCTTCAGGTTTTTCGGGTTCATCAGGATCAGTTGGCTTGTCCGCATTATCCTCAGAGTCCGTCTGATCAGCGGGAATCTCTGCATTGTCAGCTTCTTCAGCCGGCTCCAGAAATTCGTCACCGATGTTTTCGGCTTCCTCAGGTGTCATGTGGACAATCGATCCTTTTTCAATCCGATCGCCTTTGTACGAGATAGGTTTTAAAACCTCGTATGGGAGTAGTTCTTCACTCATAGTGATGTACTCAAACGATTAGTTATTAAGAGGCGGCAGTCTTCACGACTACGAATGCTGCGCCTAGTGCGACCGTGAGTGCTACGCGCTTTTTAAGCACAAGAGCACGTTGATCAGCGAGTGCAATTTCTTTGCCACCGAAAGTTCCAGACTCGTGTTGAGAGACGGTCATCTCACCTTTTTCACCGAAAGCTAACGCCTTCATGTTTCCGAAGATGATGAATTTCGTTGATACTGCTGTTGCACTGTTGGTTGGCAAATGACGAGATGTGTAAACTGGAAAACCAGCCATCTCACCGGCAGGACGGATTCCTCCACCAGTCGGATTATTTGTCAGCACTTGAGCAGAGGCAGCACCGGCTTGAGGCAAGATGAAATTTCCGGCTGAGTCTTTCTGCGTTCGCAGCTTAGCCCAGACCGTACGATTCATGTACCATGCAGAACCTTCAAGAACGGATTCTTCAAGATTTGCGATAGTGTCAGCCGCATCGACCACGACATCAAACTCTGCGAATGTGTCATGACCGGTTGGAAGTGTGTACACGGTGACATCGTTGTGGTTAAGCACACCGATGAAAGGATTGCCGTTTCCGACAAAACCTTGTTTGTCTACCATGTTTGCGAGCGCCTCACCACCTAAGGCAAGGAGCCAGTCTGCAAGCTGTACATTCGCATCTGCAAGCAAATCATTGCCCACAACGAATGCAAGTTGCCACTTCTTGGCGATCAGATTGGCTTGACCGAAGTTCACTCCGGTAATACCACCGACCGCATCAAAGCCGAGGAATTCACCTTCAAGAAAAGCTCCGGTGTAATTTGGAATACCTTTCTCGTCAGTTCCCATCGGCCATTTCTGCGCTTGGCTCATGATGAGACCGACAGACGCAGCAATGCGAAGGATTGCGTTTTCGACTTCCTTGGAGACCAAGTAGCCACCACGCGAATCCTGTTCACCGATCAGAGCTTCATTCGCTTTGGTTTTAATTCCGGCAGCCGCTTTCACGACTTCCACAAACGAAGTTTTCTGATCTTCAGTCATCCCTGTACGATCATGACCAAAGAGAGAACGCTCAAGCTGAAGTTTTTCAACGATAGCTCGGGTTTCTTTGGCAACAAGCGGAGAGATGGCATCACCGAGTCGTTTCTCCATTACGTCGTCAACGACGGTCTGGAGCTGACTCTTGATGGCTTCTAGTTGTTTTTCATCCATATGTTTGGATTAAAAGTTATGCTTTTTCGTTTATCTTACGAAGAGCATCACTAGTTATGTTGTTAATGACCCGTAGGAATTGACGCTCATGGTTCCATTCTTTGAAACCTTTTTTTGCATCATCCTCGGGATTCGACCTTTGTGAGGCATCACCTTCTTCAGGAGCGCCGGTGCCGTCCTCACCCCCAAGGTCAACCGCTTTGAGCAGTTCCTCCAAGGCGACGAGCGATCCCTTGATTCCCAAGATTGCCGTTTCTATATGTCCCCGACTTTTTGCTGATAAAATTCTGCCGTCTTTCATACTTTTTTCTTCATCAGTTTTTTTTGTTTTTTTAACACAGACAAGATTTCCGCTTCCGTCATCTTCAAGCACTCCATCGTTTCCATCATCAAGTGTGCAGACATCACCGGCTTGCTGATCTGCTTTATCATTCTTTTCTTCCAATACGAGACCTTTCTGAATCAAAGCAGCACTATCAAAGCTCGCGGTCTTCATTAGTGAGAGCGCCATTGGATTGGCAGGGACCGGAACGAATGAGAACTCAAGGAGCTCTGCTTTCGTGATAGTGTTGCCTTCCATTTCCTTTGCAATGAATCCGACAGAAGTCGTGCGAAGAATTTTTGCATCGTACAAACGACGCACCTGCTGAGCGAATGGGTTAGCTGATTCCGGAGCGAATCTTCCTTTTGCTACGAGCTTGCCGTCCTTGAGCTCAATTGAATCGGTCACACCGATTGGAAGTCCGGTGTAATTGTGACCCCAGAGGACAACAGGATTATTTTTGTAATGGCCAAGATCCCATCCTTCTTGGCTTACGATCTCACCTTGACGATCCTGATCGGCGGTCGATATGATAACTTCAAAGGCTCCTGAATCTTCTCCGTTTGCTTTCATCTTTTCGATGAATTCTTTTGTTTCGGGAGTATCCAAATATGCGAATAATTTTTCGCTGATCTCCGTACTTATTTTGTTGAATGTGTTTTGTGTATCCATGTTTATATAAAGTTTAGAAATAATTTATAAATAATTTACTCGATTGAAATGTCTTCGGGTCGCGTGTAGCATCGACAGCTCACGTGAAGCGGAGGGCTTCCGACATCGTCGTATGTAATTGGCAATTTCGACCCGTCAGTTCCGGTTGCCTCGTCCCCTTTGTCAAAGAACGAATCTTCAATATCGATAATTTTTCCATCCATTGCATCGCACCAAGGACAGACTCGATCGTCTGCTGCGGTGTACCATTTAATCGTCTTCACAACGCCTGACTGTTTCCATGCCTCTTTCGTTGAATCATTTCCGATTCGAAATGTTTCCGTTGTTGCGACCTGACGAGCACGCACTTCGTCGCTGTAGTCATAGACCGCATTTAATTTTTCGGTCAGTTCATCAAGTGTCCATCCTTCCGTCTGTCCTTGCTCGAGAAAATCTTTTAATAGTCCGAGTGTTGTGTCGTTATAACTTTCCGACATCAGCTCTATGGAGTGATCAAGCGATAGTCTCGCTTCCGGTGTCATACGGAAGTTATCAAAGCCTAGAAGTGATGCTGCTTCCTTTCCTTCTTTTTCATATAAGTCGCCAAGGATCGGGCTTGATAGATCAATTAGAATACTCATCCATTCTTGCTTGTCATAGATATCAGATTCAGCGATTGCTTTTTGTCCTTTGAATTTATTCAAATTCTTCAAGACTTCTGCTTTTTGGTCTGCGTTGAATTTTTTGATTACTTCAAATTGAAGTTTTTCGTAAGGACTTATTCGTGTTGCAAACGCTTTATAGATAGGCTCATAGTCGACATCGGAAAGTTGTTTGATGTCTTTGCATTTTGTTTCTTTTAGTTCAGTGACTGCCTTGTTTTGTTTTTCGAGCGAGTCGGTGAGTCGCTTTGCTATTTCCTCAGCAATTCCCTTTCTTGCTTTGTGATTTTTTGCGTAACGTGTGGACGGCTTCTTCTCGACTCCCTTTTTAGTAAATCTTTTGCTTTCCTTTGGCTTCGGTTTACCGAGTGGAATCTTTGAAAAATCAGTCATGACACTGTCGCCCTTGTCTACACCATCTAAGCCGAAGTATTCTTCTCGAGCTTCGTTTATGCTTATGACTGGCTGTAAACCGACAGCCGCTTTCATTTCCTCAATGCGTTGCGCTCTATCTTCAGGAACTGGATCACTGAAGTCGAGGTATAAATTGTCACCATAACGAGGCACAAGGAATTCATTTAATTGTTGCACCATTTGCTCGAGCTTTGGCTTTACGGTTCTAGCGGCGAAGACATAGTTTGATGTTTCAGCTGTCGCACGATTGGTTTCTGATTCTGAGCTTCCGAGAATCGTTTTCGGTACACGAAAACCGCTCAGTATTTTCTCGCGCATGACCGATTGCATATTGGCGAAGTCCATATCTTTAGGGTTGCTACTTGCCTCGTCGTACTTCACACCTTTTGGAAGAACAGCGACGCGATATGCGTTGCCTGCACCCTTGTATAGATTTTCAAAAGATGCGCGAAGCACTTTCATTTGAGCATCAGTGATTGCATTCTCTGACGACAAGAGACCACCAAGACGTGCGCCATTCTTGAAGTAGTTTAGATTCACGTCATTCGCGAAGTTGTCAGTCTGAATCCAGTCGATGATCGCCTGCACAGTTCCGATGCCTTGATACGGATCATTCGGGTCGGGATATTTAAAGTGGAGGATTTCATATTGATTAAAAATCTGTGTTTCGCCGTTCACTGAGTATCGGTACCCTTTTATAAATTCAGGAAGTTTTGCAGGAATTGGAACTGTATGTTTTGGACTTAGCACAAAGATTGCAGTTGGTTTGTCTGTGTCACTTTTGACTCCGTCTAATAGCCAGTATGAATTTCCTGCAAGTTCTAAATGAGATGATGTGATGTATTTTAAATCGTATGCAGTTTGAAAAGGATTCACTCCATCAAGCAAATCTAAAAGTTCATGATCAAATATTTCTTCGTGTGTTCCATCTTTAGTGACTTGAAACAATCGGAACTTTTGCTTTGCGATTTCTTCCGCGATCGCACGCACGCATCCGTACACCCATCCGTTGTATAAGTCCATCGCTTTTTCTACTGATGTCTTTCTTGTCTTTGACCAAATTAAAAATGGATCTGCATCTGCTATGCCTGAAGCAAGCGATAGATTATTCGCTTTGCGTATGAGTCCGATTGCATTTAATGTTTTGTCTAATATATTCATATAAATAAAAAAGAGGGCTTGCGGCACGAGCACATCTCTTTCGAGACGAATTCGTGTCACAAGTCCTCTTGGGTATCAAGTCAGACTGCTTCTCTTTAAATTATCAAATTACCTACTAAGTGTAGCGCGCACTGAATTAAAAGCGCAAGGCCTAGCTCTACAGTGGAAAAGCCGTGAAGTCGTCAGGGCTGTCGGTCTTTCTTTTGATCGTGTATTCAACAAGAATAACCTTATTATCCTGTATTTTAAGGACAATTTCGCCCATTTTTATCTGCCTCGCAAGACGGATAATTTCTACCCATTCAAGAGGAATCGCTTTTACTATTTGTGGTTGTTGATTCATATAAGCCCTACTACTTCAGGATTTTGCATTCCTTGTTGCACTAGTCCAAGGACGAGATACACGAATGCATCGACGAGGTCATCGTGTTCTTCTACTCCGAATCCAAGAAGTTGAATCAGCAAGTCCTCACATCCTTTTCTTGGAAATACAATCGTGCCGTTTTGGATGTATACGGCAATCGCTCGAAGTCTTGCTCTTTTATCTGTTCCTGCACGCATCGCTATAACTGGCAAGAGTGCGCGTTCCATTTCTTCAATCGCTGCACGTTGATACTGCACATCTTCAACGAAAAACATTCCGAATGGATTTGCGACCGCCATCGCTTTTGTTGTTTCGATTGTCTCGTGGAATGAAAGTCGTGCATTGATCGGATTTGGTTTGATGTAGATCTTTGGCATACCGTCTTTTACAAACGATGTGCCTGACACCATAGATGTATAGTCTGCGGTTTCTTTTTTTGAAATCGCAAGATCTACTCCGGTGCCGTGCAGTCCGCCTTCAAGTTCAGGAGGAATTTTGTCATAGTATTTTATCCATTCCTCATGTACGTCGGCACCTTCTTCGGGTACAACTTTCAGTAGATACTCTCGTTGGTACGCATTGAGCCCTACTTTGTCTCGTTGAATATCGAGTGCTTTTTGGTCGGGATATTTTGCAAGCCACATAATTTTTCCGTTCTTCACGAGTGGATAGTCGAGCTGCTTGAATGTCTTGTCTCGTTTCAATCGTGCCATAAGTGCATCGGTGTGGAGTTGATTTCCAATTACTACAAGCCTGCCAGTCGTTTCGTCAATTGCGGGAATTACTTCACCTCTTAACCATCGCTCTGTTTTGTCACGATTTTCTTTTGTACGCACCCATTCCAAATCTTCAGGGTCATCTACTACCACGAGTTTTGGGCGATGCTGTTTATGACGTAATCCACGAACCTTCTGTCCTCGGGACCGAGCAAGAATACGCACGCCGTTTGATAGAAGCATATTCTTGGCCTGCCATTCTTCTTCGCTCTCAAGAGTCCAGTCTGCTACGAAGTTTCCTTTTATCTCTCCGTAGTCTTGTTTGATGAGTGGATTATTTTCTAGTTCTTCTTTGATGTTGGCAATGTTCAGACTCGCTTGCATTCCTGTGTCTGCAATCGGGATGATGAAGTTGTAAAATTCTGGATACTCAAGAGCAGCCCACAATGGCAGTGCTAGTGATCCGAATGTACTTTTTGCACTTCCACGGAATCCGACTATCTCTACCATCTTCTCTTTGTGATCGCCAAGTGTTGCTAATAATTCAGGATGAAATGATGCCGGTTCACGATCAAGATAATGCGAAAGATACACCAGACAAAATCCAGTGAATGTTTTTGAAAGTGACCGGCGAGTGGAATTTTCGTCAAAAAATTCATTTTTCCACCACTCCGGTTTTAGTTGGTTCGATTGTGATGGTAGTTGGTTCATGAGGTAGTGCTTCTTTTGGGACAATGCCCCAATTCACGAATGCTTTGAGCATCATCGCTTTCAACTCCGGTGGCAATGGTCTATTGCGTTGTTCTATTTCAATTGTGCCGAGGTGTCGCTCAAACAATCCGGCATCAAGTTCTGCATTGAATACCATGACATCAAGTCTCACGATTGAGTTGATAGCGTTGATTTGCTCTCTGATGCTTGGCGGTGTGAATCCTTCCTTTTTCATTTCATCGCTGTAGTAAACAATTCGCATGAGGCGCTCAAGCATGAGACGATTTTTTTCTTTCATCTCTGCCACTCGCTCGCTGACTTTTGCACGGTCAGTTTGTTCTACTGTATTGCGATGTACTTTGTGTTTTAGTTTTTGGACATAGCGCCAATCAAGAACGGTTGAATTGGCACTTCGGTATCCTTTTTCAAACAATGCATCCTGAAGTTTTGTAATCGAAATAAGCGGGTCAACCACTAAGATGTCCCGAATCGCTCTTTTTATTTTTTCTTCTTGAAGTGGTGATTTTTTCATACCGGCTTATTCGTGGTTATTTTGAAACGGAGCTTATTTTTCAAGGAATAACCTAGTCACGACTTCGCGTATTACGTTGACGGTCACAGCGTTGCCGAGACATTTATATCGTCCTGTATCGCTGATACCTGCCGTCCATCCGTCTGGAAATCCTTGGAGACGCTCACATTCTATTGGCGTAAGTCTGCGGATCTTTACGCCGTCAAATACGCCATGTTTATCTTGAGCCGTCAGTGTAAAACTAGGCTCATTATTCGCTTTCACTCGCCTTCCATTCTGTCTTTTGTTGATACGGTCGGGAGTCAGTACAGGAATCGCGTACAGCCCTGTTTTAGCCCCGACACCGCCCGCCTGACTGGCCAATGTCGTCGATATTCCTTTCGGATCGTACACTCGGTAACCTTGGGACCCGCCAGCGAGTTGCACTAAATCCCAAGCGTGTTTTTTTGTCAGGCTCCCGCGCCCGCCAGTTCTGATCGTATTTGCGATATTAGTTTCTTTGTTAGTTTCGGTGATAGGAAATATTTTTTGTCTGCGTTCTTTTCTAAGATGTCCGACAATGAGCACTCTTTCTCTGTTTTGTGGTACCCCGAAGTTTTTACTGTTAAGCACTTGCCATTCAACGTCATACCCCAACTCATAAAGGGTTGATAGGATGACAGCAAATGTTTTTCCCTTGTTGTGAGATAGAAGCCCTTTGACGTTTTCAAGGAGTAGAAAGCGTGGCCGCTTCTGTTTAATGATCCGAGCAATTTCAAAGAAGAGCGTACCTCTCGTATCTTTGAATCCGAGACGCTTTCCGGCGATCGAAAATGATTGGCAAGGAAAGCCTCCGACGAGGAGATCAAAATTTGGTAATTCTTTAGGTTTGATTTTTCTAATGTCGCCATAATTTTTTTGTTCTGGAAAATGTTTTTGATAAATAATAATTGCCGACTTTTCAATTTCGGAATATCCAACACAAGAGGCACTTGCCCTCCGCCCATTCCCATTGCTGATGTTAGACAAGGACATATTTCTTCCATGATTGCCGCGTTTCTTTGTTGGCTTCCTATCGCGATAGTTATCATATGCTTGTTGTATTCCGAGTTCGAATCCACCGATGCCTGAGAATAAACTGAAGTACTTCATTGGTTTGCCTGATTTACTCTTTCCCATCTGTCTCGGATTACGTCACAGAATTTTGGATCAAGTTCAATCATAAATGCACGCCGACCGACTTTTTCGGCTGCTGTCATCGTGCTTCCTGATCCCGCGAAAGGATCAAGTACGATGTCATTTCTTTTAGTAGAGTTTCTCAATGCTCGCATACAAAGCCAATCAGGTTTTTCTGTTGGATGTAAATAACGAGCCGTTGCTTTGCGTGGCATTTCCCATACGTCATATTCGCCATCACCATAAAATACATGAGTGCCGACCTTCCATCCGTATATGATGCTCTCGGCAGTCTTTGGGTCTGGTTTGGTAGCTTTGGCGATCCACTCGTGCTTGTAGCGGTAATCATTCCATCCCATGCTTGGCACATTCTTCACCCAGATAATTACTCCGGAGTGTCGGAAGCCATTAGCGAGCATGCTTTGCAAGAATTGAGGGTAAGAGCTCCATCCCGAGCAGATATATAGGGACCCGCCTTCTTTGATGTTAGTGATCATTCCCGAGAATGCACCATCGATAAATGCTTTGAATTCCTCGGGAGTCATATTGTCATTCTTGATTTTCTCGAGTTCTTCATTTTTGAGTTTCTCGCCACGTGAATGGTAGTTCACGTTATAGGGCGGATCGGTGAATATCATGTCTGCCTTTTCTTTTCCGAGTAGAGCTTTATATACTTCAGGATCGGTTGAGTCGCCACAGATGAGTCTGTGTTGACCTAGTTCGTATATTTCTCCAACTTTTGAGCGAGGCTCTTTGGTGTCATCAATCGGTTCTTCTTCGTCTTTTTCTTCGTCGAGAGTTTGATCAAGAATTCTACTGATTTCGTCCTCTCGGAATCCAGAGGCAGGAATGTGTGGATCCTCCTTTAGTGCTTTTATTATTGTTGATAGTTTTTCCTCATCCCATTTCCCTTTTATTTTATTCAGAGCAAGGTTGAGAATCTTTTCATCTTCCAACGATAAATTAACGAATGATACTGGGACCGAGTACACACCCTTATCATCTGATTCAACAATTCCTTTTGGAATAAATCCGCTTGCAATAATTGACTCTAGAGCGCTGAGTCTCTGATGTCCACCAATCAGCACGCCGTACCTTTCTTTGTTTTCATTTACTACCAACACTTCAACGAATCCGAATGTTTTTATACTTGTCTTCAATGCTTCCATTTCAGAGTCAGGCATAATACGCGGATTGTAGTCGGCACGTTTTAACTCACTTAGTTTAATTGTTGTCTGCATAGCGTGAATCGTCATAGACGAATGTTTTTGCGAACTCGACCCTTTGTTTAAGACCCTTTATTTTTTCTTTATCTTTTCTTATGCTTTCGTTTATCATGCTGACTGTCTCATCACAGCTCACAATAAATTCTTCGGCTTTAGCAATCTTCGTTTCTATCCCTTTGCGTTTTGTACGAGTTATCTTTGTCATATCTTTTGAATCAATGCCGGCAAGCTCAGCTTTTAAATCATCCAGCTCTTTAAATTTGTCGGCTTGGAGTTTTTGAACGCTAGGAATTTTCGTTTCGTCAAATTCAATGTTTACAGCTTTTCTCCATATCTGATCATTGAGTTCATCTATGAATTTTTCTTGATATTGTTTTGTGTCCATATTAAATATCTAGGGTTATATCAATTTCGACGCGACCTTTTCCGTCTGGTGAATAATTTGATTCAAAGCTACCGTCGAGAAATTTGTCATTTTTGAAAAGAGCATCAGCTAGTCCTTTGAAGATGTTGTCGGGATCTCCATGTATACCGTTCATCCAAAAGATGCGGATATCCATGCGAGCTTTTGATGCCGCACTAGTTTTGAATGGCTGTAGATCAGTTAGTAGTGTATTACCGGCTCTCATCAAATAAGCCGGATATTCTCCGTAGAAAGAACGGCGAGCATAGCTTTTCCATGCGTTGTATTTTTTAGCTTCAGGCAACCAGAGAGCACGTTTGACGACTCGGGTATATGGTATTGGATTGCCGTGCCAGTCGTCTTGGTTTCCTTTGATTACGAATGATAATTTTTTAATCATGTGATTTTGGAATATTAATAATAAAAGTTGCAAACTTATTTTTTAATTCTTCAATTTTTTGTACGAGCTCCTTGCTCTGCTCAGTAGGTCTGTGATGGAACCTTTGAGAAAGCGAATCAAGCTCTTTCCAAAATTTTGAACCGTTCCTCATTTCATTAAGGAGCGAATTGAAAACTGTTGAGGATAAGAATGTGCTGATGCTTGGTGAGAGGCCTCTGAATTGTTGCGATCCTAGAAAATATAGGATCAACTTTTCAAAGTCTTGCTGATTGAGAATTTGTAAATTTAGAGCACGTTTTAGATTCCATGCATCTGCTTTGGTTATGATTATTGATACCCCTCGAGACTGTTGTGCAATTGCATGAAAATAATCAACTAGTTGCGCATGGATGCTTCTTTCTTTTTTGAATGCAGTCTTTGACTGCGATCTACTTTCTTTCTCTTTGTTTCCTAGGTTTTGTGTGTTCACCTGCTGAACCGCTTTCGGTATAGTAGCTGAACCACTTTTGGTATGGCCACTATACTGGTTCACTAGCTGAACCACTTTCTCAATATCCATTTGGAGATTGATTTGGTAGTAGTTTCCTTTCGTTGTTTCTCTTATTTCTATTGCTCCGGCAAGATTGAGATTTTTTAGTCCTTTGGCGACTGATGCTCGAGCTAGGCCTGCACCATGATCAAGAACTTTTCCATCCTTTGTTTTTATGCCATCAATAAATTGTGAGAAACTTATGCGATCTGATTCTTTATGGAATCCGAATGTTCTTCTGCAGATATACAAGAGACATCTTGCTTCCGCTTCAGGTATTCGGCACACGACAAAATCAAGGATCACATTTGGGACCTGTGTGCTATTTGGTATTAAGTTGTGAAGTTTTGGTTCATCCATAATCTCTTGAAGAAGAGAGAAGCATCGATAGCCCTATCGATGTCTCTCTGCTTTTTTTTGTAAGACTGGCGAGGATTTACACCTCGCATAACAGCTTTTTTCTCGACCTGAGAGGAGCTGTCTGTGCCACGCGTCTACTTATTCCGCCACAGGCTTACTCAGGATTAGCCCCTGATCTCAGCCCTCATGCCACTGCGACAAGGGCTGAGTCAGTGGCCAATTTAAGAATTATTTGCCACTTTTCTCGTCCTTGTTTTTAGTAGAACGCTTTGGTTTTTCCTCTTTTGAATCTCTTAGATCCTTATCGAACTTTTCTTGAGGAGATAGTTCGGCAGGTAGTTCGCCTTTGGATTCAGCAATTTTTTGCTTTCCAAATTCAACTACTCTTGCGAATCCATCCTCGAGAATCTCGGGTTGCATCGCTTCAATTGCTGACCAACTTCGAGTTGAGAATGCGTACTCGAGTGCATCGGTTTTGTTTTTCTTTTCCGCTGCACTTGAGCTTGGCCAGACTGACACGAGGTATCCCTCAATTTCTTCTAGCCATCGCTTCTTGTTTTGCACCCACTGGCGTTTATCCTGTTCGGTTTTGATGAGCTCGCCGGCATCTTGCTCGGCATAGCTGAATCGTGCCGCTACTGGATCTTTAATAATTGCCTCAATCGCCGGAGCAAAATCTTCGTAGGTTGGATTTTTAAATATCGCACCATCGAGGAGATTGCCTCGTCCTTTGAGAACAACTGATTGTCGCCATACTTCTCGTTTCTTTCTTTGGATGAGTTCGTGTCGCTCCATGAGTACCAAGACATCAAATTCGTATGCGGCGTTTTTCTCTGCCTGCATCTTCACTCCAGTCTTTGTAAACTCTTTGCGACCATCCTCATCTACCTCTTGCTCCATACGATCCGACACACGGCCGGTTGCAAGGATGTGTAGTGGCGATTGCACAAGTGGGATTGAGAAGTATTTATTCCACTCGCTTTTGATCGACATCCAATCCTGTATTTGGAAAGTAGTGCGATTTAGCTTTCGCTTGTATGCCTCTTGGAAGTCCATCCAGATATGCGTAATACTGTCGATCACCATGATGTCGGCGTATCCGTCTGAACAGAGCTTCATTGCTTTTACCAAGTCGGCCAGCGAGTGAGTCTCGCGCACCATCGCTTCGATTCCGTGTTCTTTAAACAGCGGGACCAAGAACTTTGATGCTTTCTCGGTATCAATAAGCACAATTGGCTTTTTACTTCCGATCTTTTTGTGAAGACCGATTGCTACTAATGCGGCAGTCCAACTTTTGCCGGTTCCCGGCTCCCCTTCAAATGCCGCTTTGAAGTAGGGTTTTGTGTTTCCGATAGCTGTGAAGAATGTATCTTCAACTGTCGGAGAACTGCTTCGTTCTAGTGTTTGCATATTTTTTGCTTGACTCGACGAAGGGGTCTTTGATACAATGTATCTGTTAGTAAGAGGCTCCCTTCGGGGGGTCTTTTATTTTTTTGATAAGTTAGTAAATCTCTTGCTTGCTTCTCTCAACATTGTTTTGTTGATTTGGTTTACAAGCTCTGTAAGTAATCCGTCATAGATGATTCCGTGTGCCATAGTGATTGCTTTTTCATCTTCAGCATCAAGGTTTGTTAATTTACCCATAATGTCTCCAGTGAATTCAGCTACTTCGTCTAGCACGTGAGCGAGAATCTGTTCATCAACTATTGCCGGCGATTTTGCCTTCACTAGTTTCAGTGATTCCTTCGCTAAAGCTTTCATTTGTGATTGATTTGCCATTTTCTTTCTTTCGTTTGAGTTCTTTTCTACTTTCAAGACTAAGCTTGTTATTTTTTCGCAGAATTATCTCGTTAGGTTGATAGTCGATATCGACTTGATCGCCTATTTGCAGTCGATATTTTTCTGTGAGCCATACACCCTCGAGGATCAGAGCAGGTACTCCATATCTTCGATAAGTAACAGTTCGAGTTTGCTTGAGTGATTTCATATAAGTTGTGCTTCTCGGAAAAGCAGTCCTTTTATTTATCAAGCTCAAGAGCTCCCGCAGGTAGATAGGATCGAAAAAAGTTTCTTATTTTTTCTCTATCTCCTTTTCCACCGACATGCCAATCTCTTATTTCTCTGAATGGCATTTTATCTTTGTAGTCGTATATGGTGATGATCGTTTTTCCATCGACTGATCTGAACATCCATTCAAATCTCACTTTATTGTCAAACGGTGCCTTCCACTCAGATTCCTTTGAATCAGGAATTTGGTTATGTGGCATTCCGAATCTTTCAAGTAAGTTGTTAGAAGTTGTACGCACCACTCCAATCCGACCTGTGCCGACAATTTCTTTCGGCTTTGCGATCGTGAATTCTAGTTCCATAACTCTTTTTACTTGGTTGTTAATGTTCGACCTTTGGCTGCCATAAAAAATGGCAGTAATGAGTGAATGACTACTCGAAGTCACTCACTCGTTACTGCCACGAAACTTTTGATGTGTAGATAAAATAAAAAAACACACCCTTTCGGATGTGTTTTTTAGAAAACTATTATAAAAAAATAAAAAATATTTGCGACAGTTTCATTTCAGTCGATCGCATTTACGACTTGACTAAACCAAAGGCTTATTGTGCGACATACTATAAAGCTTGCGTATGGTCTATTTTGACCACTTCCCCTCATGAAATATGTATTTATTTACACGAACTAGAAAGTTCATATCCAGCATTTTTAGCTTGTGTTTGTGTAGAAAAATAAATTTTATTTTCTTCTTTAATTGTTTTTCCAGCTGAGCAATCTGTTAAATAATACTTTTTTCCTCTTTTTGATGCAAAATATGCCCCTTTGTCTGAATTGCTTGTTTTTGCTATATTTTGGGTTAAATCAGATTTATTTAAGGTATATGAGTCTATTATGTTAGCTTCTGAAGCCATATTTTCGATTTTAAGGCCATTCTGTGTATTTTGTTTAGACAATCTACCTAATTCAAATGAGGCTAGTCCTACAAGTATAATGATAATTATTACTAAAATATCCTTCCCTTTTTCACTTTCTAAAAAAAGCTTGATTTTTGTCATAAAATTGTTTATACTATTAAACGTATTAATTATAAATAATTTTTGAACGTTAGTCTATTAGGTTTATCTAAAGTAGCTGACGAAATATCATATGGCACATAGAAAAGCCGGCGGAACCGCCAAAAACTTAAGAGATTCGAATCCAAAGTACCTAGGTACTAAGCTTGCTGACGGTCAAAAAGCTCAACCTGGATCAATTATAATTCGTCAACGTGGAACAGTTATCATGGCTGGAACCAACGTAAGTATGGGTAAAGATCACACTTTATTTGCTCTAAAAAATGGTACAGTTAAATTCGGAAAAAGAAGAAAGACTTCATTCAATGGAAAGACTATCGTAAAGAAAACTGTAAACGTAATCTAAATAAGTAAAACAAAAAATCCTCCGCCAGCTGGCGGAGGATTTTTTGTTGTTAAATTTTTTCTACAATTAATTTAAAGGAAGATTTTTTACGTTTGATTTCAACTTGAATTTCAAATTCCCCTATCTCTTTTATTGGTTTTTCTAGGACAATAAAATTTTCATCAATTTCAATTCTGTTTTCTTTTTTCATTTCTTCTAGAATTTCTTTTTTGTGAATAGAAGAAAATAGATGACCTTTGTCATTTGCTTTACCTTTTATGGTTATTGTAATTCCTTTTATTTCTTCTAAGTTTTTCATCAAAAGGCTTTCTTCTAGTTCCCTTTCAATTAAAATTTCATTCTGACTTTTTTCTAAATCTTTTAATGCTTTAGATGTTGCATTCTCAGCCAACTTTCTAGGAAATAAAAAATTCACAGCGTAGCCATCATTTACTTCCTTTATATCATGCCTTTTACCTACTCTAGGTACATCTTTTAAGAATATTACTTTCATGTTAATTTTATTAATTATTTAATAATTGTATTGCCTTTTCCATTTGAGGATCCTTCTTTGCTTTTAAATCTTTTTCTGATATTTCAACTTTGTAATCTGGAGTTAGTCCTTTTTCTGATATTGAAGTTCCGTGTGGTGTAAGCCATTTAGCAATAGTTATTTTCAATATTGTATCTGGCGTTATATTTACTACTTCTTGAACTGAACCCTTTCCGAAACTTTGTGTTCCTACTAATTTTGCAATTCCGTAGTCTTGCATAGCACCTGCAAGTATTTCTGAAGCTGAAGCAGAACCACTATCCATCAATATTACAAATTTTAAATTTCTATCAGCGAAAACATTATAGCCAGAACTTCTGTGGATGTTTTGTTTTTCATTTTTTCCAAAATCTTCTATTACTATAGGTTTGCCACTTTGTGTAAACCAACTTGCCATATCTACTGCTGCATCTAAATATCCACCTGGATTTCCTCTTAGATCAAGGACTAATTTGTTTGATCCAGATTCATAGAAAATTTTCATTGCACGTCTGAACAAATCAGCTGAGTTTGCAGAAAAGCTGTAAAGTTTTACGACGAATACACCGTCTGGCTTCATTTCTGTATCTAATGTTGGTGAATTTATTGTATCTCTGACTATCTTAACTTCTTTTGATTCTGAGCTATTCTCACTAAGTATCGTCAATGTGACAGAAGTACCTTTTTCTCCTTTTATAAGTCTAATTGCTTTTTCTATAGTTAAGTCACTAGTAGAAACTTTATCAATTTTTAAAATTCGATCTCCAGATTTTATTCCTGCTTTGTACGCTGGAGTATCTTTTAATGGAGATATTACTGTTAAGATTTTATCTTTTACACTGACTTCCATACCTACACCACTGAAACTGCCTGCTATATCATCCTGGAAAGTTTTCGTTTCATCAGGAGTAAAAAATGTACTATATGGGTCATTTAATGAACCCACAAGCCCTGATATGGCACCATAAACTCTCTCTTGGTCAGTTACTTTGCTTGCACTTGGATATTTTTCATTTATTACATTCCACGCTTTCCAAAAGGTCGAGAAGTCTGCATTTGTAGTACTACTGCCATCTTTGTTTGATAAATTAATTACTTTTTCTTCTTCAGGTCTATGAGAGTATCCAACAAAAAAACCAAGACCAATAGAAAGAATAATAATTAAAACTAAAAAAATACTTTTCTTATTTTTTACGACTTCAAGTATCTTTTTTTTATCGAACATTCCTTTAATTGAAATTATTTTCATTAGTATTTTGTTCTTCGTTAAAATCTTTATTTTCTAAAAAATTATCAAACTCTTCTTTTTTATGAATTACACTTTTTTTATATTCTATATAAAAACGATATGCTAAAAAAATCAACACCAAACCAGTCAAAGAAAATAAGATATTTTTCCATGAATATGGAAATCCTAAATATGGTAATATTGCGATCCAAACCCCTAAAGTTAATAGTATTCGTGCTTTTTTCATTGCTCTATTATACTTCAAAATTAGGCTAAATTGCAAACATGACTCCCCTGTTTTAAAACTTAAAATAATTGACAAATTCTGATTTTGATGTAGTATAAATAATAAATTTACATTTAAAATAAAATCGATGAGAAAGAAAAAAGAAGCAGACTTATTATTAAGTCCATTTATTACCTATATATTATTTTTACTATTTTATCTTTTATATATTTTTGTATTTAAAATAAGAAATAAAACTATAATTATAGGTAAAGAAAATTTACCAAAGAGGTCACATGGTGTTTTTACATTTTCTAACCATGATACATTTATTGATTCACTTCCAATTAGGGGTTCGATGCTGAACTATTTTGACATAATTTTTAGACAAAATTTAGTTCCATATGATACTCCTGAATTTCTAAACTTTTACAAGACTTGGTTCGGGGCATTTCTTATAACACATCTAAGAAATATTCCAATAATAAGAAAAGTTAAAAGAAGTATAAAAAAGGAATCAAAACTTATTAAATTTTTTAAAAAAATTCCAGTAGTAAGAGGGATTATTTTAAAGAATATTGTAAAAAAGTCCTACAAAGTTGAGCAATCAATTGACTATCTTGAAGAAAAAAATAAATTTGTTTTGAAGTGCTGTGAAGTTCTTAAAAAGAATAATTTAAATATTTTTTTTGGTGGAGGTAGAGATGATGAGGATGGAAGCATTAATCAATGTACTTCTGGCACAGCTGAAATAATTTTAAAATCAATTCAAGAAAATGTTGGTGTAATTTTTCAACCAATATTTATCAATGGTATGAAAAAAATAATGCCAAGAAGTATAGGTCAAAAGTATTGGAAGATAAAATGTAATAATACGGTAACAATTATTATTGGAAAACCAATTAAATTTGATGATCTGGTTGTCCTGGAAGCAACAGACGAAAGAAAAATTCACCTAATAAAAATTAGAGTGCGTGAATCAGTCATTAATTTACAACCTTAGAACCTGTATATATTATTATATGCAGGTTTTTTTATTTAAAATATTCAGGAGTATTGATAGACATCCAATCTAGCAACTGCTTCACTATACTAGTAGCACCGACACCATTTGTAGATGGACCAGCTTCCATCATTACTATGAATGCATATTTTGGATTTTCATATGGAAAAAATCCCATAACCCATGAGTTAACTTTATTTTTTAGAACTCCAAGTTGAGCTGTACCAGTTTTAGCTGCGACATTTACATAAGGCACATTTAAAGCTTTTGCTGTACCTATGGTTACAGCTTCTCTCATTCCATTTCTTACGATACTAAAATTTGATTTATTAGATATATCTACGGTTGATTTTTTTTTTTCTTTTTCAGTATCACCTAGTAAATAATGTGGTGTCACTAATTTTCCATCATTTGCTAATGCTGCTGCAGCTCTTACCATTTGTATAGGTGTAACTTGAAAACCGTACTGCCCTATCGCTGTATGATATGTATCACCAAGTCTCCATGCATCCCCTTTGAAATTTTTCGCTTTCCATTCAATACTTGGAATAGTTCCAGTTTTTTCACCTGAAATATCTACGCCTGTAATACCACCTCCAATATCAAACATATTTGCATATTTCTCAATATTAGCTATTCCTAAACCTTTTTGACCTCCATAACCTCCACCGATAGTATAAAAATAAACATCAGATGACACAGCGATAGCTTCACCCATGTCTGTCCAACCATTGGCTCTCCAGTCTTTAAATACTGTTTTTTGATCTGGAAAATATGGATTTGGTATAGAAATAGATCCAGTTGAAAGAATTTTTTTATCAGGACTTATTAAATTTTCATTTAAAGCGCCAAGTGCAAAAAATGGTTTTACGATAGAACCCGGAGTATATAAACCAGAAATAACTCTATTCATAAAAACTTTTCTTTTATCTGTAAAATAATTACTAATTGTTTTTGAATCACTACCTGAAGATAAAATATTTGAATCATATTCTGGAAAACTAACAGATGTCAGTATTTCTCCATTTTGTACATTCATGATTATTCCAGCACCACCGGAGAATGAATTACTTTCAGATAGGCCTTTTATAAATAAATATAATTGTTTTTGTATTCTTGAGTCTAATGTTGTGACTAGTTCATCTCCACGAGTCGGAGCATTTACTACATTTTCTGATTGAACTTTTTTTGATGCATCTGTCTCAACTGTTTTCGAACCATTTATTCCTTTAAGTCTATCATTATATTCTTTTTCTAAACCATTTTTACCGATAAATTCAGTTTGCCATAGATTGCCTGATTTATCATGACTTGGGTAACTCACATAGCCTAATACATGTGAAAATCCAGGAGTTAGGTATTCTCTGGTTGGTATATTTAGATTTGGGTCACTTGTATTAGTTTCTGTTGTGTCGATTTCATCATTTTCTCCTTTTTTATTCCAAACCAATTCAACATTATTTCTGTCATAGATTATTCCCCTGTCTGCAAAAATTACTTGCTTGTCTAATGTATTATTCTCACTTCTTTTTAAATAGGCATCTCCGTTTTTAATCTGTAGGTGTACAAGTTGGATGGAAAACATAGCTAAAGCAAAAGCACAAAAAATACCAAGAAAAATAACAGTATTTTTATGTATTTGTTTTTCTATGCGGCCTTCAAATTGCTGGCTGTCAAAATTTTGTAAATTTTTTGAATCTAGAAATATTTCATCTGGTTCTACGAATGAATTTGCATTTCTAACTTTTCTTCTTTTAAATATTTTAAAAAACATATTATTTTTTTTCGTAAAACTTTAATTTCTTTTTTAGACCTTCTATAAATAGCAAAAAAAATAATGATAGTAAAAATGATATGAAGTAAATGTTAAATAATTTTACTTCTTTTACCCCGTACAATAAATCAGATATGAATAGCAATATTACTGATTCGACAAACATAGAAAAATAAAACATACCTAAAATTGCCAATATGGCTGATATATAAAAAGGTAGAAATAGTATTGAAAACAAAAGTAAAAAAGCGAAACTGATTCTTGTAATCATATGACTATATTACACATAATTTAGCAAAATTACAAACTAGAAAAATTTCCGTACTAGAAAACGAGCTAATAGGAAAATGATCAAAACGATCAATCCGTAAAAAATATATTTATTATTAAAAATTACTGAAAATAATGACAAAGCAAAAAGTTGAGTATATTTAAATGGCTTTTCTATTGTACTTTGTTCTGTCTTTGTATCGCTTGGAGTTGTTGTTTTTATTGAATCAGTTTTTTTTGTTTTAGTAGTTGCGGAGATTTTATCACTATTTAAATTTTTAATTTCAGCACTTATTTTTTCTTTTTGTTTTTCTGTTGTTGTGCCTATGTTATTTCTGATATTTTCAACCCCACTTATTGTAGATGTAGCTACTTTTGAAATATTACTAATAGTATCAGAAACAATACTAGGTGTATTTTGACTAATTAAATTTCCAGCATTTGATATTACATTTGAATTGCTGTCAGTGCTTGCACCTTGTGAGGTGTTTGATGTGTCTGCTGTTAATGTTTTAGGAACATTTCTATTACTTTCTGATGTTTTGATTTCAACCAAGGTGACCTTTTCAGAGATGCCATTTGATTCTAAAAATTTAGCATTTTGAATTTGTCCAAATATTAAATGATCCCCAGCTGTAACCTTCCAGTCAACTGATACATCTTTCAACCCTTTTCCTTCAACTGAAAAATCTTTACTTCCTAAAAAAGTTGTTTTATCAAAGAAAAATACGGTTCCAGAAAATTGCCTTGCGTCTGGATTGTAAATAAGGGTATATATTTTGATATTATCGCCTTCTACAAATGGGTCTTTTGAATACCAGATATTGCCAGGAATGAAGCCAGCACTTGTCTGTGCGAATGTTATATAAAAAGGAGTAAATAGGACTGTTAGAAGTATTAATATATTAATAAATTTCTTTTTCACTCAACTATTATAACATAATTTTGAATTTAGATAAGAAAGAGGTAAAATATATTAATGAAAAACTTCTGGCAAATAGTAAAAGGATTCTTTATAATTTTAGCTTTATTAGTTGTCTTTTATTTAGCTTTAAGAAATCAATACTCCTTAAGCTTGTTTGATATACCTACACCTATGGTTTCATTGGCTGCACTTATGATAGTTTTTTATATTGGTTACTGTTATATAGATTTATTTTTAAATAAAAATCAGATTGAAAGTGAATTTACAACAATTGTAAACCACACTTTCCGTACACCGCTTACTAGAATAAATTGGATTTCAAAAGCATTAGAAGATCCTAATCTAGAAAAAGAAGAAAGGTTAAACTATATTCAAAATTTAAATAATGCCACAAATAGACTTATTGAAATTGTCGATTTAATAGCTGGTATACAGAAAATTGGAGATAAAACTGGATATACATTCGAAGCTACATCTATACGTGATATTGTCGAAAAAGCAATTGTGAAATACAGAGAAGATATAAATAAGAAAAATCTTTCACTACAGGTTCCAACATTTAAGGATATTCCAATGTTGACCATAGACCTTAAAAAAATAAGTTTCGTTATCGATTCAATTCTTGAAAACGCAATTGTGTATACTCCCAAAGACGGGAAAATACTTATCGATTGTGTTTCGGTAAATAATAAATTGTATTTAAGCGTCGCAGATAATGGCCCAGGATTATCATTTACTGATAGATTAAAAATATTCTCAAGATTTTTCCGATCAAAAAGTGCGATACTTGCGTATCCAGATGGAATGGGACTAAGACTTCATTTATCAAAAAAAATAGTTGAGCGTCATGGAGGTAAAATGTTTGTAAAATCAAAAGGTAAAGACCAAGGCTCCACCTTTGTCATAGTGTTACCTTTTAGTAGATAATTTATTTCTTAAAAAATTGTTTGATTTTTTTCCAGATGGTTTTTTCTACTTCTTCACTTTCAAGCAATAAATAGTTGTAATCAGATGGATAGCCTACGAGTTCCATGAATCCCCTGCCTTTTATTGTCTTTCCGTTCATTTTGACTTTTGCTTTCATTGGCCCTTCCCAATAGTTAATTTGCCCGAAAATCATTTCTTGGTTTTTTAATAAAGCTTTTGTGTTTATTATTATATCTCCTTCTGGGATTTCTATTTTCCAACTAAGTGGATATTTTGCTTTTGTCTTTTTGCTTTTGAAAAAATTATTTTGAGGTATAAGTTTGGCATTACTATATTGAGTTTGTTTGCCATCTTTATCTATGATATCTACTAAAATATTTACTCCCATTAGTGTATCGTATTCTACACACATTATTTCTGTACCATTTTCTAAATTAAATGAGAACCAGTTCCATTTATCTTTGCCTTTGTATGTAGTATTTGCCCATTGATGATCCATCCAGGATTTTCCTGTAACTTCAATTTCTTTCCCATCAATAATTATTTTTCCTTTTGTAGATAAATCAGTAAACGAATAATAATAACTTCCGGCTTCTGGTGTACCTACATAGCCGTGTCCTCCTTCAAGTAATGGATTTTTATTTGAAGTTAATTCTAAGTCTAAGTTTTTAGTTTTAATATGAAAATTATTTGGTGTTGTCTCTGTGATTTCTCCAGTTAGATCTTCACCTAAAATATGAGCATTTTTGTAATGTATATGGAGTAAATCTTTTTTAAAACTATCATCAGATAATAATGAAATATTTTGAATCTCTTTATAGTTTATATTTTTTGAAATATCGGAAATTAATGAATGAGCAAAATGTATATATTCACCATTCTTGAAAATATCTTCCACTAAATGCGGTGCAATGTGAGGAATATTTACTTTTGTAATATTCACTTTAAAAAAACAGTCCATATAACTGTATTCTCGGCCTTTTGTGTCGTATAAATGACCATTGAAATACCACCACTCGACGATAAAATCGTGAGGGCCATTATCTTGTGGTAAAACTACAGGTTTGATTTGTTCCATAGAACAATATTATATCATAATGATTTATTTTAAAAAATTATGCATTACTTCCTGCGACATAGCCGGTCGTCCAGCAGAGTTGTAGTGAGTATCCGCCACTTGGTCTATTTATGTGTAGTAAATCACCTGTGACAAATAGATTTTCAATAATTTTTGACCTCATGGTCTTTGTATCTATTTCAGATAGAATAACACCTCCATCAGCCACTACAGCCCTATCTAGGCCCATTAGGCCAGCTATTGTCACGGGTAAACCTTTTAGCATACTAACTAAATATCTACGATTTTCTTTTGTTATACTGTGAACCTTTGTTTCAGAATTTATTTCTTTTACGAGAGACAACATTGCTTGATCAGTTCCAGCAGGTACAATTTCACTTAAAATATTTTTAAATAATTTATTTTTATTTTCATCAAAAGTTTTTATAATAAATTTCTCAAGTTCTGCCTCATCTTGATTTGGATAAAGGTCGATCTTAGCTGTGACTTGTCCTGTGTGTAATAGGTCAGCAACTTTTCCAGCTGAGTTTAGTATTAATGGACCTGACAATCCAAAATGAGTGAACAGCAACTTCCCTTTTTTAAAAAAACTTTTCTTACCATCTATATAAAAAGTTATTTTCATATCGGAAATAGATATACCTTGCAATGATTTCACCCAAGACTCTTTTACCTTAAGTGGTACGACAGTCGGAGTCGGAGATTTTACGGTATGTCCTAGATTAGATAACCAAATAAAACCATCACCAGTAGAACCAGTTTCAGGATGCGAATTTCCACCAGTTGCTATGATGTATGATTTTGCAGTAAATATTTTTGCACCAACTTTGATTCCTGTTATGATATTTTTTTCTTTTATTATTTCTGATACTTGTGATTTTGTTTTGACTGTTACCTTGCCTTCTTTTAGATAATTATCTAAAAGATTTATAACATCCACAGATCTTTCTGTTTTTGGAAATGCTCTTTTGCCTGGTTCTATGACAAATGGCATTCCTCTTTGCTCGAAAAAAATAAATGTTTCTTTTACTCCAAATTGAGAGAATGGTGAGTATAAAAACTGTTCAGCATTTTCAAAGTTTTTTAATAAAACTCTAGTATTGTATTCAGCATTTGTAATATTACATCTTCCTCCACCTGTAATTTTCAACTTTTCTCCTAGCTTACTATTTTTTTCTAAAAGCAATACTTTTTTACCTAATTCTGCTGATCTGCCTGCTGCCATAAGTCCTGAGGCTCCGCCACCAACGACAATCACATCATAGTCATACTTATTTTCAGAAGTTTCCTTTTTCATAAGTTATAATAATAACATTATAATCTACTTTTGACAATATATACTTTTTGCTATATAATCACTTTAAATATAGTTATCCAAAAAAAAAATATTATACAGTCATGAAAAAAAATAAAAACCTTGTAAGATTTGTCGAGTTTACAGCCTTCTTTCTCTTTGGATTCTTTATTTGTTATGTGTATATTCCACAAAACAAATTTGAACCTAAGAAGTATGATGAATATCTAAAGAATACAACTTATAATGATTCCGTTATTACAAATTTGGCTATTGAAATTATTGAGACAATAACCAATAAAAAACCTTTTGTTATTACTAATGACACAAAGCTTAAGTCAGATAATTTTTCTGAACAATTTGACATGCAAAGTAATATTCGCATCTACGATATAGATATAAATATTGCTGCGTTTAAAGGTAAAAAATTTCCTACAATACGTATAAAGAGTCCAATCGATGAGATTGGGTGTCACCTTTTATCAAAAATTTCCGGTGTTGAGAACGGTTATTTTTCCTACATGTTGGATGGTAAAAAACCATTCTCTACAGTACAAGGAATTGAAGGAAAAGAGTATGAATTCATTAGGGATCCAACACCTGATGAATTAAAAGAAGTTAAAAAAAGATTTTATGCTTATCTTTTATACATTAAAGATAAGTTAAGATATTCAAAATAGATACTGTTTCATTTTCAGTACTGTGTTTTTGGATGTGTTTTTACGTGATTCAAAATGAATCACAAAGCTCGACTATAATAGTCGGGCTTTTTTATTTCTAAAATAAAAAGCATCCGTAAGGATGCTGTGTTGTTTCTGTTAAAATTATTATTCTGAAATTATATGTTCTTTTCGTAGATAATTTATTATCTCTACGTAATCGACACAACCAATTTCTCTGTTTTTATTTATGTTTTCAAAGTGTTCAAATATTTTTCCATCTACACCTATGAAAATATAATGATTCTTTTGTACATAATTATTATTTTCAGAAATTACTTCAATCGCTATGTATTCTTGTTTGAAGCGACTTCCAGTAAACTTAATTTCTCCGATATTTTTTCGAAC
>Ga0194052_1000143_pt1 | contig 50196 bp, 57 predicted proteins | sample SepL226m_MetaG_FD_160117 | JGI IMG/M metagenome (GOLD analysis project Ga0194052, IMG submission 160117) | Anoxic zone freshwater microbial communities from boreal shield lake in IISD Experimental Lakes Area, Ontario, Canada - Sep2016-L227-6m | ecosystem: Environmental > Aquatic > Freshwater >...
GTATTGACCTGGTTTGATTCTTTGAGTGCGGCTAAAGCGGTTTGGCCGGCGTTGCAGTCAAGTTTGATAGTTTGAGCGGTACTAATATTGCTAGCGTCGACTGGAACAAATTTTTTATTGGTTTTATTATCGATTAAAAGTGCGGTAAAACCGATAATCAGTAAACAAACTAAAACAGCCAAAATATTTAGCACACCAATGCCGTTTTTTTCTTGAATTAAATTGGTCCAAAAATTGACCCTTGGTTTTAGTGTTTTAGTTACGGTTTTGGCAACGGTTTTTTTAACCAGAGGTTTAGCAGCTTTTTTTACTACAACCTTTTTTTCTATCTTGGCGGTGACTTTTTTTGTAGTCACATTTTTTGCTGGTTTTTTAACAATTTTTTTAGCAGGCATATTAACTCCTTTGTTACTTTCAACGTATTTTCTTTCCGGATTATTGTCAACCTGTGGATAACTTTTACTGACACTAATCATAGTTTTTACCTTGACTTTTTTCTGTTTTAGGAGTAAAATCAGGACAGATAAATTTAGGGGGTAAATTTATGAAACTTTCAGAAAGAGAAATCTGCGGCGAGCTAAAACTGTTGGATTTAAAACCAGGTAATCACATTTATTTAAAGGGTTACCGTTGGCAGGATTTGGACTTTATCATTGGTTGTGTCGATATTAATAATAAAGCGATTTCGATACTTCGTCCAAATAATCCTTATCGCGAGATTGAGTTTATTGACTGGAACAAATCATGTAATCTTCAACTCGGAAATGATTTTTGTATTTATGAAGATGTTGATATTACTAGAGCAAGAGAGCATGTAGAAGCCATCGATGAAATTTGGATTGAGCGAAACTTGACACCGTATCATAGCGACTTTCGATTACGCGAATTACCTGAAACGCCACCATGGAGTTGGCAAACAAATTGCGATGTTTCGAAGCTCAAAAATGGCGACAAACTCGTTATTCACTATTTTACAGCTGAGGATGAGTTAAAGATTCGGTCTCTCGAGATGGGTGATTTTCATCCTAATTCTCGTTATCGTAAAGTGGTGATGTATTACCAATATCAGTATGTTGGCAAGCCAGTAAAAATCGATAAAGTTGATGTGACTATTACTTGTGATCCTCATGATGCTGAGCTTGAAAGAACAGGGATGTATGATTTCAAGCTTGGTAATAATATAATAGTTAGCACTATCGGTACAACTGACGTGTTTAAGGAAAATCAGTTTTATCGAATCTGCGGCCTGCAACTCGTGCCAAAAAAATAATTTATGCAAACCGTCCTTAATTGGGCGGTTTTTAAATTGACTTTTTCCCTGATTTAGCCTAAAATGAAGCTATCTCAATTCGAAGGAGATGCACATGAAAAATTCAGTAGCCTGGGTTGATTTACGTGAACCGCCACAGAGCCTAATCGATTTGGCATTATCTAAAAATCATGAAGCAAACCAAGTGGCAGCTGATGATTTAGCTAATTATGCTCATGAAAAAAGTGTTGAACTTTTAGTTCAGCTTTTAGATAGTAAGTATGATCGTACTCGTGATAATGCAATTGATAGTTTGAAAAATATTTTATCCCATAATCACTTGGCGGGTTTTCGTTATGTGATAAGTGAAAAAATTACTCAATATTTATCTGAAGACGAAGATCGTTACGCGACCGTTGATTTTTTGTCAAGCAATATGATTAGTCAGTTAGTTATTGATAAAATGCTTGACGCAATTTTAGTTCAAGCTGGTCGAAAACAGAAAATAGATGTTTTTTTCATTAATTTATTGTTTAAGGGTTTTTATTCTCTAAATATTGATGATTGTGCTTATGTTACTCGGAAAATCGTGAAAATGGGTTTGGTTAATCCAGGAATTAATCTTTATGTGGTTTCTGGTGCTTTAAAGTTTTTATATAAGAAAAATAATTTTTCAGGAATAGCTTATGCGATACATCATCTAAGCGATGGACCTGGTTATAGATTGTCAAATTATAAGTTTAGATATGGTCCGAAAAATATGGTTTATCGAGATCGAAAACTTATTCGCCAAGTGGCTTTCGATATTATTAAGGATGCGGCTATTAATAAATCTTCGAAAAAAATAATTTTTCTTAAAGAGCAAATTGACGTTGCGATGGAGGTTCTGATTAAGCTGGCCTCTAAGTCGACAAAAGATAAAAATGTGTGGACCTATGATACAGCCTTAGACTGTATTTGGGATATTGCAAAAGAGAATCCAGATTATCTAAAAAGTTTGCCTCAAAAAACACTGAAATTATTACCTCAGTCAATAACTGACAAACTCAAATCGCCTTAACCGGCGATTTTTATATTGACTTTCTCACTGATTTAGCCTAAAATGAAGTTATCTTATTTGGAGGGTGTACCTATGACAAAATGTTTTTTACCAACTCCGGTGGCTTGGCCAAGTTTTATTGGCCCTGTAACGAAGAAGCAGAATTTAGAAGAGATGCAAGTCGGTGATTATCTGATTGTGGCTGATTACGACGGAATCACGGGTTTACGGATGGATGAGATTCGCACAGAAATTTATGTTTTAACAGTTTTATTTTCGTGTGGGTTTGCACAAAAAATCCGTTTGCCACGCACAACGGTTTTGTATGGTGACGATGAGCTTATGAGTGCTCAAGGGAATGTTTTATTTTCTTTTCGTTCTTTACCGCTTGGCTCGCACAAGATGAATTTGTTTAAAAATGGCTGTTCTGGTTTTAACCAAATTAAAACAATTTTTGATCAGGAAAGACCGCAGTTTTGTTTAGGACAACACAAGACAAAACGTGTTGAAAAAATCAGTATTAAAACTTGGCCGAAAAACGAACCAATTTTTATTGTCGATAATGGTCGTAGCCAGCGAGTGCTTTTTCTTCAAGAGTTTCATGCAAAACAAAAATTAAGAAAAATGGTCGAATGCTTTAGAAGCGGTCGAACAAATAAAATTATTTGTGATTTTGGTTATGTCCGGATTGATGGCCAATTAGAAGTTGGAGAGGATTTGTATTTGCGTAGTGATTCGAGTGGTATTAGCGGATCAGTTATTGATTTCGTTAGTATTCGAGTTTATGTTTAGAACTCTATCCCCTTGCGGGCTTCGAGACCTGTATCAAAATAGTGCTTAGTGCATTTCACATCGCTGATTAAATCAGCGATTTTTTTTATTTTCTGGTGGGCGTTGCGGCCCGTGAGAACAATATCGATATTATTAGCTAAATCTAGAATTTCGATGACTTCGTCGACTTTGATGAGGTCAAAGCCGATGGCGACGTTGATTTCGTCCAAGATGAGTAAGTCGTAGTCCCCAGACTCAATTGCGGCACAGGCGGCGGCGAGGGCCTTTTGACAGGACTTTTTGTGCTCAGCTTCGGTGTGATTATCACCTAAAATTTTATAAAAACCAATACCAAAACTTTCGACTTCAATTGGCAAATTGTATTTTTTAATCGCTTTGTGTTCAGAAAAAATCGGCTTTTTCATGAACTGGATGATTTTAACTTTTTTGCCGGCACCTAAGGCGCGCAAAGATAGCCCCAGTGCCGCTGTGGTTTTACCCTTACCTTCACCAGTAATAATATGAATGATATGTTTCTTTTTCACAATAAAATCATATGCTATTTGCTGTTGGAATTCAAATTGATGATTTTTTGTATTTAAAAAACCGTAAATAAATTTACGGTTTAAGATTGGGTTTAATATAAAGTTTGTTTAAACAAGGCTGCAATAGCGTAATCTGGGTCGATTTCCAGAGCTGTGTTGACGCAGACTCTTGCTAAAACGATATCATTTTTAGTGGCGTAGGCAACAGCCTTGTTATGCCAGGCTTTTTTGTAATTTTGATCAATTTCAAATGTGACCTTGTCATAACAAGCAATGGCTTCGTCAATTTGATCCAGATTTTTCAGAGCAATTCCTTTATTGATCCAGGCTAAACAAAATTTTGGACTTAACTTTATAGCTTGGTCTAACAGGATTATGGCGCCTTTAAAGTCATGGCCGCTAAAGATTAAGTCATTAGCCTGATCATTAAGAATCTCGGCCTCAGTGCTCTCGTGATTAATTAAGGCCTGCACCATTTCGTGGGCTAAGTAGTAATGTGTACAGATAGTGTAATAAGCTATACCAATCCCCGCGGTTTCGCGTGTTTTGGCAATTATTGCCGAAATTTTTTTGATATTGCACATATCAAGAATAAAGTCATTTCCGACTATATCTTTCAAGCTTTTCTTGTAGTCGCAGTAATCGCGAAATCTTTGATTTAGATTTTCTCTTGCTTCTTTGTCAAGTGTCGATAATTCGTCTTTAGACCAAATATCTTCGGGCGAAAAATCATTATTAGTCAAAACCTTTATTAAGGTTTGCTCGTAAGCAATTGGGTCGCAATGCTCTCTTAGTTGTTTTAGGTTGTTAGTTTTTTCTTCAAGACATTTGGTGGTTCGGTTAATGATTTCTGAAATTGACATGATTTCCCCCTTCGAATTTTAAAGAACATATAATAGATGATTTATTATATGATTGTATTTTATGCTTTTTTATGAGTAAAGTCAAGATTGGTCAATTAAAAACCCCGCGGTTGGGCGGGGTTGTAAATTTAGATCGGGCAAACGATGATTTCGAGAGTTAATTCATTATTTTCATTTAAGGCTTCTTCTTTAATGAATTTGATATCTTTTTCAATTTGTTCTTTTTCGTCTTCAAGACGCTTTAGTTTCCGGGCCAGAGCTTTTTGGCTAAATTGCATCAAGCATTCTTCTGCGTCGCAACAATAATCTAAGATAGTGTTTATTTCCCTGTCTGGCCTGACAAGTTTAGCGGTCCAAAAGACTTCCTTGTGGTTGCCAAAGTTTGGTTTTTTACCGCAGACAACGCAACACGGAAATTGATGATTGGAATCGTTTTCTGGGTGAATTAGTTGGTGTTTGCTCAGGTTATGCATACTAATTCTGGCCACTCTGATAAATGGTTTTTGTTTATCCATTTTGTTCCCCCTTTTTTTGTCAAATGTACTTATGGTCATTTTAACTTATTTTAAGGTAAAAATCAATATTTTGTTTACCAAAAACCCCGCCATCGGGCGGGGTTTCATTGTTCTAATATCTATTTTAGGCGCATTTACTCCAGCCGCATGAAGGACATTTTAGGCAGCCTTCGGTGAACGCTAACATGGCGCCACATTCTTGGCAGGCTGGTGCTTCGCCAAGATCGGCTAAAGATTTGGTTGAAGTAGTTGGTGTGACAGGGTTAATTGATTCTAGGTTTTCTTCAACTTTTTCTTCGGAAATTTTTTGTGGTTCTGGGGTGTTAAAATTCAAATTTAAGTTTGGTTGAGAACGGTTGATGTGACGTTCTAAGAGTTGACCAATCGCGTCTGGTAAACTTAAAATCATCTTGCCGTCTTCGCCCCAGGTTGGTTGTGGTCCACGAATACCTTTAATCTGATCAATGACTTCTTGCGGATCAATTCCGGCGCGTAGTGCTAAACTGATTAATCGGCAAATTGCTTCAGTATTTGAGGCAAAGAAACCACCGGTTTTACCCAAGGTTGAAAACATTTCAAATGGCATCCCTTCTTCGTCATCATTAATTGTCACAAAGAGTTTACCATAAGCAGTTTTAAGTCTGTAGGTTGATCCATGAATCACATCTGGCCTTTCACGTGGGATAATCCTGATACCGGTAGCCAAAACCGTGTGTTCGGCAGTTTCGCCTTCTTTTTTCTTGTCTTCGGCGGTACCGGTGGTAATGACTTGAATATTGCGTGAGCCATCGCGGTAAACCGTGATACCTTTGCAATTTAATTTGAAAGCCAATAAATAAGCTTTTTCAACATCTTCGATCGTGGCAGAATTAGCAAAGTTAATAGTTTTACTAATGGCATTGTCAGTATTCTTTTGACAAGCAGCCTGAACCTTAACGTGCCATTCTGGACTGATGTCACCAGCGGTCACGAAAACGCGGCGGATTTTTTCTGGGACTTCAGTAAATTTCTGAACCGAGCCGCCGGCTTGAGCGATGCGTCTAAGTAAATCATCAGAGTAAATACCAGCATCTTCCAAAGCCTTTTTAAAATGTCGGTTAACTTCAACTAATTCAGTGCCGTCCATAACGGTTTTGGTATAAACTAAAGCAAAAATCGGTTCAATGCCGGAGCTGGCCGTGGCCATCATCGAGATAGTGCCAGTTGGAGCAATGGTTGAGGTGGCGGCGTTACGCATATTTTTAACGCCTTTTTTATCCCACATACTACCTTCAAAAGCCGGGAAATTACCACGGGCTGCGCCAATTTTTTCAGATTCTTCATGCGAAATTTTGCTCAGGCGTTTCATGGCTTCTTCAGCAATTTTCATGCCTTCGTTTGAGTCATAAGGAATTTCCATTTGAAAAAGTAAATCCGCCAAACCCATCACACCCATACCAACTTTTCTGGTTCTCTTGGTGTTTTCTTCAAGTTCTGGGATTGGAAATTTATTGACATCAATAACGTTATCCAAAAAGTGTGAGGCCAAACGAATGGTTTTTTCGATCGTTTCCCAGTCGATTTCAGGTTTACCATCGACTTTTTTAACCATACGACCAATATTGATCGAACCAAGGTTGCATGATTCATAACCCAAAAGTGGTTGTTCGCCACAAGGGTTAGTCGCTTCCATATCGCCAAGGTTTGGAGTTGGGTTTTTAGCATTAACTTTATCGATAAATATAACGCCAGGTTCGCCATTTCTCCAGGCACCTTGGACGATTTTATCGAAAACTTCTCGTGCATTTAATTCACCTTGTTTATTGCCGGTATGAGGATTGATCAAGTCGTAATTAGTATCTTCCTCAACCGCTTTCATAAACTTGTCGGTGATAGCTACAGAAATATTAAAAGTAGTTAATTTACCTTCAGTTTCTTTATAGGAGATGAATTCCATAATATCTGGGTGGTCAACTCGAAGCATGCCCATATTAGCGCCACGACGAATACCGCCCTGTTTGATCATTTCAGTGGTATCGTTAAACATTTGCATAAAGCCGACTGGACCAGAGGCAATACCGCCGGTTGAACCAACTAAATCATTTTTTGGTCTGATTTTAGAAAAACTAAAACCAGTACCGCCGCCTGATTTTTGAATCAAACCCATATCCATCTGAGTTTTTAGGATAGATTTCATATTGTCTTCAACTGGTAAAACAAAACAAGCCGCTAACTGACCAATGCGAGTTCCGGCGCCAGAAAAAGTTGGGCTGTTTGGCAAGAATTCTAGTTTAGCCATTGCTTCGTAAAATTCTTCTTCGACTTCAGCAATTTCTTCTTTAGTTGCGCCGTACATTTCATCGGCCATGGCGATATGGTGAGCTACACGTCTAAACATGCCTTCTGGAGTTTCGACAATATTATTTTCATCATCACGTTTAAGGTAACGCTTTTCGATAACTTTAAGCGCATTTTCGGTTAGAACAGGTGTGATTACCTCTTTTTTGGTTTTTTTTGGTTTTGTAGCAATACCAAGAGTGGCTTGCTTTGCTTCGGTTGAAGCAATAGGCAATTCTTCAGACATTCATCCTCCTTGTTTCGCCAGCTGGCGAAGTTAGAGCGGATGATAAACATCAATATAGGAAGGGCTTCCTACTGATGTTTACAATCCACCATTAAAATTTTAAATATTTGAGTTTCAGTAAAACCGAAACTTCCTCTCCTTTTATTTTTGACTAATATTTTGTTTTTTACGAAATGTCGTTATTTTAGTTTGCGTCGAATAAAGGCTGGGACTTCCAATTCGTCATCCATATTGTCTTCAACCATTTCTTGACGCGGTTCAGCCTGTTGTATTGGCATTTGTGGGGCTTGACGCATGGTATTCATGCTTGGTAGACCGCCGTAATTTGAGCGTTGTTGACTTGGTAAGCCGCCCAAACCAATACCGGTGCCGTGTGTCATACCCATACTCATGCCTAAACTTTTAGCTTTGGCATCGCGAATTCGGTCCATTTCAAAGCCTGTGGCAATAACTGTAATTTTTATTTCACCAGACATGGCTTCATCGATAATCGCACCGAAAATAATATTGGCATCAGGGTCAGAAGCTTCAGTAATAGCTTTAGCTGCTTCGTCGATTTCGTACATACCCATGTCCGGACCACCAGTTATATTAAACAATATACCTTTGGCGCCGTCAATCGATAGTTCGAGTAATGGTGAATCGATGGCTGCGCGGGCAGCTTCGATAGCACGATTATCACCTGAAGCGCGGCCAATACCCATAAGGGCTGAACCGGCATCAGACATAATGGCGCGAACATCGGCAAAGTCGACGTTGATAATACCGTGTAAAGTGATCAAATCGGAAATACCTTGTACACCTTGACGAAGGACATCGTCCACAATACCAAAAGCGTCGAATAAACTGGTTTTCTTATCAATAACCTGTAAAAGTCTATCGTTAGGAATAGTGATTAAGGTATCGACTTTATCACGAAGTTCTTCCACGCCAATTTCCGCCATTTTCATGCGTCGATTACCTTCGAACGAAAAAGGTTTAGTGACCACAGCCACTGTCAAAGCACCAAGTTCCTTGGCAATAGATGCGACTAATGGACCAGCACCAGTACCCGTACCACCACCTGCTCCATAAGTAACAAAAACCATATCAGAACCTTTAAGGGCTTCGTAAATCTCGTCTTTATTCTCTTCGGCAGATTTACGGCCAAGTTCAATATCAGAACCGGCTCCAAGTCCACGAGTGGTTTCTTTACCAATTTGAATCTTAATTGGAGCTTGGTTATGAACTAAGGCTTGCGCATCAGTATTGATGGCAATAAATTCCACACCTTTAAGTTTATAGGCAATCATGCGATTAATCGCATTACCGCCCGAACCACCACAACCAACGACTCTTATTGTAGCAAATGTTTCGATTTCAGAACCTTTTTCCATATCAATTTCCTTTTTCCCACCTTTTGCGCGTTAAACGTTAATATTTAAGGCAAAAATTGTTTAAAAAATCCTTTAGCTTTATCTAATAAATCATTTGGATCTAATTTACTGCTGGAAGTAGAATGTTGATTTTCTAATCCATGTAAAATTAAACCTGTACTTGTAGAATAAATAGATGGATCGATTTTGTCAACTAAGCCTGACATTTCAAATAGCGGCATGCCGATTTGAGCTGGCAATCTAAGCTCTTCTTTGGCTAGAGTAACAAGGTCTTCTAAATTTGATCCACCACCTGTAAATACGATCCCTGCTGGTAACATACCATCTTTGCCAATCTTACGCAACTCGTCATGAACCATACTAAAAATTTCCATTAAACGAGCATGAATAATTTCACAAACATATTTACGTTCAACCTTTTGTGCGTCTTGTGGATCAAGGTTGGCAAGATTGATAGTTTCACTTGCGGAAATATTTTCTGGCATAGCTGAACCATAATTGGTTTTAATCTTTTCCGCTACTTCCAAAGATGTGCGTAGACCAATGGCAATATCGTTTGTGATATGCATGGAGCCAACTGGTAAAACCGCACAGTGAATAATATCGCCATTTTCAAATACAGCAATACTGGTGGTGCCACCGCCGATATCGACTAAGGCCACACCCATTTCTTTTTGTTTTTTATTAATGAGAACATGCGCGGCAGCTAGAGGAGCAAAAACCATTCCGTCAATCGCGACACCGGTTTGTTGCAAGCATTTTGCCAGGTTTTTGATAGAGCTTGTGGCTCCACCGACCACAACTGCTTCGACTTCAAGCCTGATACCGCTCATACCGATTGGATCAGTAATACCATCTTGGCCGTCGATAATATAGTACTTTGGGATAACATGAACAATTTCACGGTTTGGAGGAAGTGCGACAGTTTGAGCTGCTTCAATAACTCGGTTGACATCAGAAGCAGAAATTTCACCATCCGCTCGGCTGACTGCCACTACACCTTTACTGACAATTGAACTAATATGAGCTCCACCAATACTGACATAGGCATTAGTAATCGGGATTCCGGCGACTCGCTCGGCTTCTTCTAAAGCTGAGGTAACGGCGGAAACCGTATCTTCAACATCAGTAATTATACCTCGACGCATACCAGCATTTGAAACACGGCTAAAACCGATTACATTAATAAGACCTTCGTCGACCCGACCAACAGTAATTGCAACCTTGGTTGTGCCGATATCGATTCCTACTAGAGTATTATCTTTTGACATGGAATGAAGTCCCTCCGTAAAAATTCAACTAAAAATTTCCCCACTTATCTCTTAATCATTATATCAACATTTTTAAAAAAATAAAAATCCATTAGTCACCTTCATGGTGTATTCCAACCAGATGAAGAGTTGAATGATCAATCATTTTTAGGAATTCTTTATCAATAGTATTGTGAAATTCTTTTGCATTTTTTTTAATAATGGCCGGGCAAACTACAATATCGCCAAGTAAAACAGGAATTTCCGGATGATTGTCTTTAATTTCATTTTGAATTGGAAAACTCAAGACGTCGGTCGGGTAATCTTTGTGTCGAAATTCTTTATTTAGTTTTTGAATACTGGGCTTACTCACTAATTTTAATTCAATTTCAAAAATACCTTGAAGATTTTGACTTTTCAAGGTATTTAAAATAGTTTTTTCAGCTTCTCGACTTGAAAAAACAAATTTAGTTTCGTTTTTTATATTTAAAACAATCCTAATCATTTATTTTAAGAGTGTAGTTTTAACAATTTGACTAACAAGAGACGGGTCAGCCTTACCGCGAACAGCTGGCATAATTTCACCCATAACTTTACCCATATCCTGCATGCCACTGGCGCCGAGTTTAGTGATGGCGTCTGTCATAATGGTAGTGATCGCTTCTTCGCTTAATTGTTCTGGTAAATATTCGGTTAAAATTTTAATTTCCGACTCTTCTTTTTCGGCTAATTCCGGTCTACCACCTTTAGTGTAAAGGTCAATGGAATCTTTGCGCGATTTGATTTGAGTTTGAATTACTTGTAAAACGTCAGTTTCTTCAAGTTCTTTTTGTTTTTGAATTTCAGAATTTTTAATAGAGCTTTTTAGCATTCTCAAAACCGAAAGCTTGTTTTCGTCATGAGCTTTCATTGCTTCGATCAAATCGTGTTCGATTTTTTCTTTTAAGGTCATAATATGTCCTTATATTTAAGTTTAGTAACCACGTTTAATACGACGAATTTCTGTCTTACGGCGAGCCGCAACACGTCTTTTAGCGCGAGAAATTTCTTTATCGCGGAAACGTCGTTTTTTAATTTCGGTTAAAATACCTGATTGTTGAACATCGCGAAAAAAGCGACGTAAAGTCACTTCAAAATTTTCACTTCGTTCTGGACGAGGTTTGTCAAATGATTTGTTCTGATCTTCCAAGAGAAATCACCTACCTTCCATTAATGTTAAGTTAATCATAGCAAAAATTTATATATTAGTCAATGTTGAGCTATGAAAAAGACGCCTTTGGGGCGTCTGTGGGTTTAGCGATCATAATTGACATCGATTTTAACATATTTATGTTTAGAACAAACCTTTAAATATATTGTATTGGCTTCTAATTTTGACAAATGACCGGCGGTTGGATTAAATCCAGCTTCGCGATATGCGCCTAAAATAAAATTACCAAGATGATGTTCATGATTACATTTAGGTTGAATTTGGTAAGTACCGATTGGTTGACCAAAGTTTAAAACTTCAATCTCAAGAATAGTTCCTTCTTCAAACCAAGGAATTGGTTCTGGCAGTGCCCCAGATGGTAGTGGTGCAAACTCACAACAACAGTTATTATCCACAATATTTACCCCCCTGAATAAAAAATAAAATCACATCGATAAGATATGACTTTATTGTATATTAAAAAAATATTAGGTTTTTGTCAAGAATCTAGACAATCTCTTCGAGTTGAGCGCCGCCAATAAGGTGTAGGTGAATATGGTTTACCGCTTGGCCGCCATGGGTGCCAACATTGAAAATAAGTTTGTAGCCGTTACCAGCAATATCTTTTTTTTCGGCTAAACCTTTAGCCACCAAAACCATTTGACCAATTAACTCAGCATCGATTTCTTCAAGCTTAGCAACTGATTCAATATGCTTTTTTGGCACAATTAAAATATGGACTGGTGCTTTTGGTTCGATCGACCAGAAAGCGATTATATTATTGTCCTCAAACTCAATATTAGCCGGGCTTTTTTTATCAACAATTGAACAAAAAATACAGTTTTCCATTATTATCTCCTTAATTTATCTTTCATGATCAATTAAATACTGACGCCAGTTGGTTTTGACCCACTGTTTTTCAAATTGTAATAATTCTCGGAGGCCTCGGTCAGACAGTTCTCTGTTGACTACGCCGCCTTGATGAGGATTAGCAAATTTCTGTTCGTGGGGTGAGCAAAAACCTTGGGCATAGTGAGTTAGTTCGTGGGCTAAAACCGCGTCAACCACCTGCTCTGGAATAAATTCGTCCTTAAAATAACCATTGATGGTAATGATCGTATTTGGGTCTTCTTGTTTACGGCCGAATTTGATCGAGCCAAGTCTGGTGCGGCAAGGTCGGCCGAATTTCACAAAAACGTTATTAGCTACAATAATGTCTGGGAAATGTTTAGCCCAGATTGTTTCTAACCTAAATTTTAACCAATTGTGATCTCTATTCATAAATTTATCTTAATATATTGAAAAGCCCCGCACAAGGGCGGGGCTTAAATAGTTAGGGTATAACGTAAACTGTAATTTTGTCTTTCTTAGGGATAAACCAAATTCCTTTTTTGACAGTTTTTGGTATGGTGCCGGGAATCCATTTCCAGAAGAATTCCCGATCTTTGTTTCTGACTCTGCAACAACCGTGGCTATCAGGGTAATTTTTAATGTTTTTGTCGCTCGGACAGCTATGGATAGCAATACTACCATTAAAGAAAGTAGGCCAAAACATTGCTCCATATTTTCCGATAAACTTACCCGGAACTTTGAGCCAGGTTTGAAAAATGCCAGTTGGCGTAGTCCGACCTTTGCGACCGGTGCAAGTTTGGCAGTTGTAGACTAAATTTAAGCCTTCAAAAGCAAAAATGCGTTGCTTGCCAAGATCAACCAAGACAACTTTTTCTTTGACTTCCCAGGTTAGTTTGCCAATTGTTAGGTGACTCTTATCTCGGCTAATACCGAGTTTTAATTCCTTAGCAATGGCTCTGGCTGGAGAGAAAACAACATCTTTGTCAGTGGTGTTGTTGTGAAGAATAATTAAATTCTTCAAAGAAAGTGGTTGGTCCATTTTTAACTCATTGGTTACTTCGGCCAGAGGCACATAAGTAAACCCTTTTGCTACGAATGGTGGATTCGTGAATTTCAACACGAGTGGTTGAGCATCAATCGTAATGACCTCACCCTGACAGTTGGCGCCAAGCACTAATAAAATTAGCGTGGCCGTGGTGCAAAACAAGTGTTTCATGAGGATCCCCCCTTACTGAAATTTGAGTACCAAAATAATACCACATTTTTAACCTGTTGTCAAGGAGAGAGCTTCTTTTTTATTATCTTAATGTTTCAGATGAGGCAAAGATTCGTTTAAAAATTGTTTCGTACTCAGTCTGGTCTGTAACAAGATTTGGCTGCGACCAATCTTTTATATGAACTGGTATAAGTTCGATTTTAACAAGTTTATTAAGCGCGAAAGTATACTTGGCAACTAAGCCTTGTTGAGTTTCGGTTGACCACGGTTGATCGAAAATAAAATTTCCAAGTGAGTAATTTATAAATTTGCCCTTGTAGAATTCGACTCCTTGGACCACGTGTGGATGGTGACCAATAACTAGATCCGCACCACTGTCGATCGCGGTATGGGCAAATTCGCGTTGTCTATCACTGACGAATGGACTATACTCATAACCCCCGTGCATACTCACAATAACGATATCGGCGGATTTTTTGGTCTTAGTTATATCTGTTTTTAAATTATCCAGATCCATAGTGCTAACGCCGGCAAAATTGCCAGCTACGTAAGTATTCGGAATCAAATCCACGTCGGTATAACCTAAAAATGCAATTTTGACATTATTAATTTCCTTAATCAGTGGTTTGCGCGCGTCAATATTAGTTAAACCAGCCCCAAAATAATCAATTTTATTTTGTTTTAACAGGTTAAAAGTTAGATTCATGCCGGGCTGACCTTGGTTACCAAAATGGTTATTAGCAAGATCTAAAACGTTAAATCCGCCGGCTATCAAACCTTGAATCGAGGCTTTTTCAGCACCAAAAACCATTGCTTCTTGAGTCGAGTCTCCTTCGCGAAATGGTGATTCAAGATTAGCCATAGTGATATCGGCGTTTTTGGTTAAATTTGAAGTTTGCAAAAATGGATAATCTCGGCCGTATTTATCCATGCGTTCATCTACGTCACGACTAAGCATAATATCACCAACAGCCAGTACGGTCGTTTGAGTGAAATCGGTTTTGTCTAATTGGGTTTTAATTTGATCAATGATTTTACTAGTATCAAGACTTGGTTTAAAGGCTAAGTATAAAGTCAGGCCAGTGTTCGGTAATGGTCCTTGGAAAAATTTACCAAGTTCTTCTGGCGCTAGATCGAGGTTCTGTTTATAGATCATTTCGCTTTGCCAGCCAGTGGGCCAATCATTATTGGTCGATGTAAGTCTGATATCGGTATCGTTTGGATCTGCTGTCACATAATTAATACCGGTTAAATTTAGGCTATTACGCATTTGGTTTGCAATACTGGATTCAAGACTAATTTTTAATCTTGAATCATTGTCGGCTCGCGTCTGATTTTTCAAGATTAAAAAAGTTAATCCAATCAGTGTTAATAAGGTTAAAATTGTGATGATCGCGGTTTTTTTCATTAATCCCCTTTTGGTTTGTAGTAGCGTTTATTTTTCAATTTCTTTGGTAAAAATTCTTGAGTTTTTTGATAATCAGTATCGTCGGTCCAGGTATAACCTTGACCATAACCCATATCCTTCATTAATTTAGTACTTGCGTTTCGTAAGTGCAATGGTACAGGTTCAAAATTGTCGATATCAATATCCGCCAAGGCTAAGTTTAGACCATTGTAACTTGCACGTGATTTTTTACTTAAAGCTAAATAAGTGGCTACTTGAGCTAAAATTATGCCGGCTTCTGGCATACCGATCATATTAACGGCTTGCATGGCGCTAGTGGCAACGACGAGGGCGGTTGGTTGAGCGTTACCAATATCTTCAGATGCAAAAATTACCATTCGTCTGGCAATAAAAATCGGATCCTCACCAGCTTTAATCATACCGGCTAACCAGTAAAGTGCGCCATCAGGAGAATTTCCTCTCATCGACTTAATGAATGCTGAAATTGTATCATAGTGAGAATCGCCTTTTTTGTCATAGTACAATGATTTTTTTCCAACGGCTTGCTTGGCAACTTCTAAATCTACGTTTTTACTTAAATTAGCTGCTAATTCAGTGGCATTAAGTGCTGTTCTAGCGTCTCCGTTAGCGGTTTTGGCAATGAATTTTATGGCCTCAGGCGTGAATTCAACTCCTTTGAAGTAAGTTAACGATCGTGAGACAAGTAACTCAATATCTTTATCGTTAAGTGCTTGAAGAGTGAAGACCTGAGATCGTGAAATTAGTGGCGCATTAACCTCGAAAGATGGGTTTTCGGTAGTGGCGCCGATTAAGATAACTGTACCATTTTCAACACAACCTAAAAATGCGTCTTGTTGCGATTTATTAAAGCGGTGGATTTCATCGATAAATAAAATTGTTCTTTGTAAGTTAAATTTTAACCTGTCTTCGGCTTCCTTGATAACGCGACGGATATCTGAAACGCCGGCCGAAACAGCACTAAATTCTTCAAAATGAGCTTTATTATAAATAGCGATTAGGCGAGCCAAAGAAGTTTTGCCACACCCTGGTGGACCCCATAGAATAATCGAACTGATTTTACCCTGTTTAATCATTTGTGCCAGAGGCATGCCTCTGGTTAATAGGTGTTTTTGGCCTACAAAATCAACCAATTTTTTTGGTCTCATTTTTTCAGCTAAAGGCTTGAAAATACCGGTTTGATTTAATTTTTGATCAAATAAATCTTGGCTCATTACTTATATCATACAGTTTTAATTTGTTTTGCCAAGTAATCTGGGCCTTCAGGCTTGACAAAAATCGGTTTTCATGTTAAGCTCTATCTACTTCTGGTAATTCCAGAAGTTTTTTAATGCTGAAAATAGTCCTTCTGGTCAACCGATAAGGTTGGTGCGGAAATGATTATTGTAAGTATAGAATTGATCCAAATGTTATTTAGCAAAAAATTGATTCAAATTTTTAGAATCAATAACAAGGAGTGGGTCAAAAAAATTAATCATTATTTACGAATTACTAAAGTGACCACCTTGGTTTTATCTTTTACGATTATGCCAATTTGGCCGGTTAAAGCCTTCACTGAGGTTCAACCTGTTGAAAATTATAAAACAGCGATTGTTTTTGATAAAAATAATCCAGATATTTTAGTTGAACCTGATTTAAAAAAGCCAATTGAAGCCGGTCAATCAAATTACGATCTGACTAATAAGACGAAAATTGTTGTTAGTTCGGTTAATAAATATCCAGATGCCGGGTCTCACTCTGATCCAACTGAATTTAGGCCGATTTACTACGCGGCTGCAGTTAAGTTTGGTATACCGTGGCAGCTAATTGAGGCCGTACACCAGGTTGAAACCGGTAAATCTGGTTCAACTGACAAGCGTTCATATGCTGGCGCTACTGGGCCAATGCAGTTTATGCCTGGTACCTGGCGTGCTTATGGGGTTGATGGTGACTTAGATGGTACGGCCGATATCACCAACGTTACCGATGCGATTTATACCGCTGCTCATTACTTGGCCAAATCTGGTGCCGACGAGGGGCGTTACAAAGATGCTTTATTTAACTATAATCACTCGCAAGCCTATGTTAATAAAGTTATTAATATCGCCTACGAAATTGGTTTACCAAAATAAAAAAACAAAAAGAGTCTAGTGTAAAACCTAGGCTCTTTTTTTATTGTTAATTCAGGGTTGACAAGGTTTGATTTTTGTGTTAAACTCTGTTCATGCAAATGGGTTAAACCCGTTTAGTACATTTTATTTTTGGAGGGTTAAAAATGAAGACACAAGTTGTGAGTGAGCAGCGCAAGGCTGAATTGGCCAGCTGGTTTAACAGTGCCATGGTGGCGCTGTTAGAGCGGACCGATATTGGTAGTGTTGAAATGCCGGATAACCAAACAATAGCCGAAGAAGCGAAACAAGTTCTCGGTTATAAAGGTATGGCTAAACAAGAAACCAGCGCCAGACTTCTAAGAGCTTTGACCAAAATAGGTTTTATGCCTTATACATCAGAATCGGTCGATGCTTATATGGAATTAAAGCTTGAAGAAAAATACGAAGATCCGATTGAATCCGGGTTGATGAGCAAAGTCACAACAGCTGCCCAGGTTTGTCTCATACTATCAGCTGTAGGTTTATTTGTTTGCGCTTTTGCCGCCAGTCTACACAGTTACCCCGCATGGGCCAGCGTACTTTTAAGTTGTTCATTGTGGACCTTAGGATGTTTACTATCAATCGTGATTTTCAATAATTTTTATGGTTACATTATTGATGCAAAAATGGAAGAAATGCAGCTCTGGAAATGGCAGTTTGTTGATCTTTGTAAATTCAAAGAGCCTGTGCCAAAAGAAGTCGTCATGTTAGCTATTGAACTGAAAAAACAAATTCCATACGCTCACTTTGAGGTTTGTGAACTAATAAAACCAAAAGTTTTAATTGTTCAAAAAAGCGAATTTTCATTTTTCACTCAAAAAGTTCAGGACGATCCCTTCCTGGTGATAACCGATAAAAAATACAATACTTCGTATTTCATCGCCGTTTGGGATGAAACCTATAAACCAGAACAAATGGTTTAACCATTAACTTGGCAAGAGACAGATTAATTTCTGTCTCATTTTTTAATGCTCAAAAAGTCATAATTTAATGTTGACCCCTTGACATTTGGCTCATTTTGTGGTATACTACTACGTTCTTCCAATATCGGGAGAATTTTTATTATAAGGATAAATCATGAAAAATTATTTATTACAAATAAATAAAACCTTCATATCTATCTTGATCGCTTTAGTTTTTGTTACTATTGGTTCAACCAATACAGCTCAGGCTAAAAGCTTAATTAATTACAATATTAATTTTGACAAAACCCAACCTTTCTTATTGACTTTTACGAGTCAAAAAACTGAGGTCAAACCGGGTCTGTCACAAGAAGATATGAACAAGGTTAACATTGATCACGATCCAGAAGCAATTAAAGCTTATATGAAGCAGATTGCTCCGGAATATGGTGTTGACTGGAAACTTGTTTACGCGATTGGTGCCTATGAATCTGGTTATTATAAATCGAGTTTAGCTCAATATAATAACAACTTCTTTGGCCGAAAAGCGACCAGTACCACTTGGATGAAGTACAATTCAGCCGAGGAAGGTATTCGGGATCAGTTTCTTTATGTTAAAGAACACTATATTGATCGAGGTCTTGATACGCCTGCTAAAATGAATCATATCTATTGTGAGGGTAATACCTGGCAGTATATGGTTCAGTCGATCATGGATAAAACCACTGATCCAGAGGTATCAAACAAAGTATAAAAGAGGCTCCAAGCTGCAAATAGCGGTTACAGGAGCCTTTTTTAGTTAATAAAATGTTGACTTTTTGGTTATTTTGCGATATATTTGAATATCCAACAAGTAAGAATGGTCTTACCTAAGTTAGGATAAATAAGGAGCAGTTTTGTGATTAATGAACTGTCGTCAGCCGTAGATCTTGCGGGTTCGGCCGGAGATTTATTAGGGCTTCTTGCACCTGAAAATTCGATTTTACGTTACTATTATGCCGATCTCAATAACAATCCTCTTTATGTAGAGTTTGTTAATCGTTTTTGGGACAAGGATCGTGGTGATTGGCGAAGAAAGCCTGAGTCATTGGTTTATACTTTTTGTTTAGCCAAATATTTTTTAGCCATCAAGGCTGAAATTAAGAAAGTTGTTTTTCCCAGCGTGAACGATGCTCAATTTATGAGGTTTGGTTTTCCCTTGGTGGGCGGTTCGACTACTTGGATTAACGACTGGCTAAAAGGTCGAGATGTTTTTTTAACTCAACCGACAAACCATATGGACGCCGGCCATAGGATCAATAACGCATTATCAGTCGAATTCATCTTAACAGTTGATCCGCGACTTAAAGAAGTAGCCGATGATAGCCCGCTTAAGCCGCTGGCGATACGACCAGCTGTCGAAAAAGTTATGACAAATTGGCGCGTTGAGTACGTTTTGGATGATTTGGGTCCAAGTGAGTACACTTTAACGGTTTACAAGCCACTAAACGGAGTGTTAGAAACCGACCCTAATGAATTTGGGATAAAAAGTTCTGATTCTCTGAAAATTCATCACTTGATCGAGGCTATAAGAAATTCAAATTTGGCTTTAGAAACTCATTTACAAGATCAGCTCTTTGAAGTCATGAAATGGTGACTTACAAAACAGCCTGGAGATTTTATTTTCCAGGCTTTTTTAGTATCAAATTAATTAACTTTAATTTTGGCAAAAACCTCTGGTGGTGTAATTTCAATCCAGAAATTGCCTGGGTTAAACTCGATTTCGCGACCAGATTCGTTATAGAATATGGTTCGATCAGTTCGACTCGTTTTCTTCCAGGTTCCATCGGTTTCTTTGCCGTCAATGAAAATTTTAGCTTTACCGGTACCGGTTGTTTTCATAGCATAGCCTTCTTCGTTGATTGTAGTTTTGGCTTCCCAGCGGTCAACTTCTTGGATAATTACATTATTAGCAACCAGTCTATCGCCGGTAGCACCATCAAGATGAGGTTGGCCTGCTAACGATCTTAAGTATGTATTAGTTTGAGCGTCGTACTGCCAATCAACTTTGTAAGAGGCGGTTGAAAAATCAATTTCAATTTGTTGATTCGAACTCGGTGTTGGTTCATCTTTTTTAAAGGACAAAGTTTGGTACTTGGTTGTTTGTGGCCAATTTTTAGCCTGAGCAGCTTTGTAAAGTGAATCAGTATTGCTGTACATGGTATGTTCGAGCGCTACTCCATTACGAGCTTCACGCCAGTAAGTAGTTTCACCTAAACCAAATTGGTCAAGATCTAAAATATTATTGGCTTTAATCATATCTAGTGCGTCTAAATTTCCGCCAACGTGGGCCAAATATGCATTGTACTCGCTTGTCCAGTCGACAAAATAGGTTCTGGCTGATCTGATCGGACCAATTTTTGTAGCATTGTTTGGACCATAAATTGCTAAAAATCTGGTGATACCACCTTCGGCGATCGCTTCATATACAAGCGTAGCCTTGTTTAAGCCATATTGTGGCCTAGCATCAGGGTGATTTTCGATCACAACTGCCAGCGGGTGGCGATTAGCGGTTGACTCCCCGGCTTTTTGACCGCTAAGCTTACTCAAGACCTGTTTTTCCTGTGAATTGGTCGTGTTTGGCTTAAAAATGTCGTTAAGTTTACCGCTTTTTACATAGTTTTTAAGATAATAACTGGTGCCAAAAAAAAGTAATGCGATAGCTCCAACAATGATTGTGATTAATACCCAAGGATTATTTGTTTTGGTTTCTGGCATTGTTACCTCCAAGCATAAATTTGGTTTATATTTTGATCAAAGTTAAAAACTTTTTTAAGGTCGGTTCCGTCGGTTTTCATGGTATAGATACCACTGTTTTTGCGCCAAAAACCGATTCTTGTATTATCGGGTGAAAAAACCGGAAAATAAGACTCGCCGTCATTAGTTAATTGAGTTAAATTACTGCCATCGGTTTTACAAATTTCAATATCGTTTTTAGTTGTATTCGTATTTTGAACTTGAAAAACAATCAGATTATTATCTTGCGAAACAGAGAAATTTATGACTGAATAAGGTTTGCTTAGATTGGTAATATTCATAGCTTTTTTGGTATCAAATACGTTAAAAGTGTCGTTTAGAGTTCTTAGGTTGTAAAGGCTGCCACTTTGCATTAAATAGGCTGGCAAATTCGTATCGTCAAAATTTTCTTCGATAACTGTGCTGGTTGGGTTAGCTAACCTGGTTAACGCTGCGTTTGTTTCAACTAGAAAGAGTTTATCCAAACTGCCAAAGTAAATCCCGCTCTGAACTTTACTATTTAAAACTTCTTCATTGGCTTGTTTCGGGTTGATTATTTCAGGATAAAAATTCTTGTAACTATAAAATATGGCATAAACAAAAATTACAAAACAAATAATTAAGATAAATATATTTATAAATCTCATTTTATTTCTTTTCCTTAATAAAAGGTAAAACCAAGGTGAATTCACTACCAACATTTTCTTGTGATTTAACCTCGATATCACCATTCATTCTTTTAGCGATCGCTTTAGAAATCCATAGACCTAAACCAGTTCCGCTAATATCAGCGGTTTTTTCATTTTTGATACGGTAAAAACGCTCGAAAAGTCTTTTTTGATCTTCCTTGCTCATGCCTAAACCAGTATCTTTGATAGTTATGCGAACCTGACCGTTATCTAAACTATAAAGAATAGTGATACCGCCTTCAGTTGTATATTTAATGGCGTTACCAATAATGTTAGTGAAGATTTGGTGAAGTCTGTCTGGATCGGCAAAAACTGGTGGTAACTGTGCTGGCGGCGTGTGTTCGATGGTCAAACCCTTGTTTTTAGCTTGATCGCTAATCTCAGTTAAAACATCATCCATAACTTGTTTCATGTTGACTGGTTGCATGTCAAATTGCATACGATCTTGCTCTAATCTTGAGACATCGAGTAATTCGTTAATTAAAACATCAAGGCGTTGAACATTAGCAAAGATTTTTAATAAATGTTCCTTCGCTTTTTCATCAATTTTGCCAGTTAAACCTTGCAGCATCATGTCTAAATAGCCTTTAACAGTGGCTAGAGGTGTTTTTAATTCGTGAGAAACCATGGAAATAAATTCATCTTTAAGCTTATCTATTTCTTGAATTTTTTTGTAATTTACAAAGTATTCAAAAAATCTAAAATAGTTAACTAAGAGTAAAAATACAACAAAGACCGTAAACACCAGTAAGATCAAAGATTGATTGATCGCAACCTTATTAAGCATATCGGTTTCGGTGGTATTCATTTGTAGTGCCAAGATTCCAGTAATATTACCCGAATCATCTCTTAACGGCGCGACGCCCAACCATGAACGATTGTTGGCATGATTAGTTCGATCGACAAATGGTTTGACTAAAGTTTGGTTTTCAACACTGACTTTAACAAAATCAGAATCAGACATGTTGACACCTAAATTATCCTGATTTGTTGTTGCAATAATTGGAAAGCTTGTGCTGGTTGATTTAAGAATCGAGATATCGATGATTTCAGTATTATCTTTCTTAATTTCTTCAATGCGTTTTTGTAGACTGGCTGGATCTTGAATCGACACATTTATAGAGCTGGCTAAAACATTAGCTGTTAATCTAATCTTTTGGGCTAATTCCAAAGACATATTTTTCTGATAAACACTAATGCGCCAAAGACTATTAGTAATAATCAAGACCGGGATTAGGAAAAATAAAAGTAAGGCGTAGAACCTAGATGCACGATCTTTAAATGTTAGTTTTGCTTGAGGCATATTACTCCTTAAATATAGCTTTAATTAGATTAATTATATCTTGAAATGTACTAATAAACCAATTGGTTTTGGTTGGTTTGCTGTTGGTGACAACCTGAGTTGGCGTGACCGTTTTTTTGATTAATACTGGTTCTAAACTGGAGCCGAATTCAACTTCGGAAATGTTGAAATTATTTTTATCCTTTTGGCCGGCATAAACTGAATCAATTTGGATTTTAACATTTTTAGTTGTAACCGGCGAGACTAATTTAAAATTTTGATTTTGTAGTGAGTCTGTCAGGGTGATGGTCTCTGACACATTATTATCAAAAAAAAGCTGAATATCTTTTGGTCGACCATTGGCTGAAAATTGATTGAAAATGCCAGGGATAATATTTATGGTATCGAGAGTTCTAGTTTGATCAAAATTAAAATTAATCCAGGGTTGATTAGTTTCAGAAGGATTTGCACTTTGCCACGAGGTTAAATATGAACTATCGACTAAATTGGCCGCTTGATCTGAGTTTGATAAAGACGTTACGTTGTACAGACCTTTGGATTGTTTTAAATTGTTGATTCTGGCTAAATCTGCTTTTGGCCAATAAAAATTAGCGGCTAAATTAAACCCAGGTGTGAAATTAGACCAAGACCAAGTTAAAGAGCGGCCGTTAACTGTGTAGCCAAATGGTTCAAGCTTTAGGTCTAAATCAGGATTAAGGGTTTTATCAAAACTTTGTAAATTCAAGCCATCCATCAAGGTTAAATTGATATTAAATTTATCGGCTGAATTGGTTAATTTGTCCTTTAATTCGTAAAAAAATGTATTAAATCCACGCAAATTAGTACTGTTTAATTGCCAATAAGAAATTTTGATATGTTTGGTTTCACTTTTGTTAAACCGAACAAGGAAATTTTGATAAAACTTTGTCGGATCAGTTTTGGTTTGTTTGGACTGATTGGTTTGGATTACTTGTGAGTCAACTAAAACAGTAATATTATCTATTCCTTGGCTAGCGAAGTTAAGGCTATAAGGCAAGCTAAAACTAGCATCAAACATCTGATTTTTAGGGTTTTTCAAGGTAAAATTTTGTTCAATTTCAGTATAACCAACATGCATTTTAAGATTAATATCTTCAGTTAGAATTTGTAGTCGATTATCTTTAATCCATAAATTACTGCTATTACCGCCGGCTTGATTTTCATCGGCTTGAGCCAAACCAAAAGGAGTAACCATCAAAGTTACTAAAAGTACAAAAGCAAAAAGAGCTTTAAACCTGATCATTCCCCTCCTCAGAGTAAGTTGTCGCTATATCTATTTTAAATCTTCTTGAGCCTGATCGCAAGGTATGTTAAGAATTTGAAAAGCTTTAGCTAAAATTGGCTGATTTTGGGCCTTGTAGCCAACAGCTTCCATAGCTTTTTCTGGTGTAAACCATTCGGCGCCGTGAATTTCTTCTAATTGTGGGGTTAATTTTGAATCGCCAAGGTTTTCCATTAAATAAAAATAAACATATTTGTGGATAGATTCATCGTTAAATCTGAACCAGTAGTCGAGTTTATCTAACATTTGGACAATTTTAATATTGTTTAGGCCGATCTCTTCTTCTGTTTCGCGAAGCGCAGCCATTTCTGGTTTTTCATTTTTCTCAATATGACCTTTGGGAAAAGTCCACTGGTCATTATGATCACGAATCAATACAAATTTAAATATATCGTCAAAGCGCGCGTAAACTACGCCGCCGGCGCTAAATTCCATTTTCATTAGAGTAATTTAATTGAATTAAGCATATTTTGATAAATGGTCTTGCCAGCATCAAAATCTTTAACAGGAGCACTGTAAGTGATAGCCATGATTTTATCTGACTGGAAAACATAAGTATTTATAGTTTTTCCATTAGTAGTCACGGTTTGTTGATAGGCATCTTTACCATCGATTTTAGTGGTGGTCAATTTTGGTTCACCATAGCCCAAAACCTTATTATTTTCAGTAATCCAATCTTTGATCAATTTACTATTGGCATTGTAAAAAGAAATTTCTACTTTTGCGCCAGCTGGCGATGAAGTTGTTGGTTTGACACTATCGAATTCAGCAATATCTGACAAATTGGTATTCGAGCTTAAGCTAAACCAGTTGGCAGGAATTTTAATTGAGTATTTATATTTGGTATTAGTATAACTTGTCCAGTCTTTAGTGGCTGGATCAACTGAAGTTGTTGGTGTTACTTCTGGAGTGATCGGAGCGTCAAGTGAGCTATCCAAAGCTTCGTCAGTTGAAGTTGAAGTAATCGTGTCAGCTGAAGCGGCCTGTTTTTTGATCAAACTTGGCACGTATTTGTAACCGAAAAATCCACCACCAAACCCAACAAACAAAACCAAGACTGCAAAAATTGCCGAAGTCGCGATGGCTCGATTAGTATTGATTTGATCAAAAGAATTAATTACTGGTTTAGGTTGGTCGGATGACTGGGTAGGTTTATCTTGAGTTTCGGTAGCCTTAGGGGCATCGTATTGCTGAACTTCAATCTGACTATCTTCCTTTTTTATTTCTTTTTTAGCTAACGGGTAAAAATTATCATCATTTGTTTGACCAAAAATATGCTTGATCGAGCGATCTTTCTCGGTGATACGAGGATCTTCGATTGACGGTTTGGCTGCAATTGGTTCTGGCGATTTTGGTTCAACAATTTCTTCTTTTTCTTCAATTTTTTCGACAGGTTCTGGAGTAACCTGAGGTTCAGGTTTTACCTCTTCTTTAACCTCTTTTTCGGTTTCCTCTGTCTTAGTGATCTCCTCAACCTTTTTTGGTTCTACTTCAGCTGGTTCGTCGGTTTCAGGCATAATTGCTTCAAAAACTTTTGGTTCAGGTTTTACTTCTGGCTCAACCTTGACGGGTTCTGTTTTAGGTTTTTCAATTTCTTGCGCTTTAATAATACCATCTTTAAGTTCGTATGCTGGCGCATCTGTTTGGTCTGTTGTATTTTTTTCAGTTGATTTTTGATCGTCCACGAGGCCTCCTTAATTAGCTACAATAATAATTTAACCCTTTTCAGAGTCTTTTGCAATTGATTTAATTTTGACCAATAATAATCAAAACATCGTAAGTATCACTTAAAGTGTCTGATTGATCAAGGGTGGTTTGATATTTATCTTTTAATAAATTTTGAACTTTTTGACCCGTTTCGATTTGACCGGTTTTGTAATAAATCTTAGTTTGATCAAATTTATTTTCCACTATCCCAGATTGCTCCACGGTCATATTGTTGCTAGAAAGGATTTTTTCGATCTGAGTGACATTTTCTGGTTTAGTCGAGGCGTTGATAATTCTAACTCTAATTATTTGATTTAACGGATCGGTCGCTTTGGCCGGTTGAAGAACTTCCGGAGTTGTTTGAGCTGGTGTATTGGTTTGTAAAGCTATATCTTGCTCGGGAGTGGCAAAATTGTTCTGACTAACCGTTTTATCTTTAAAAATAATTTTAACAAAAACAATTATCATGATACAAATTAGAAAAATCAGAATAAACCACAAATATCGATTTGTAGTCTTTAGTTTTTCTAAAACAACCATTTTCTTTGGTTGTGGCGGAATAATATCCATATACTTTGCCATATATTTATTATACCGCATTTTGCGCACGATATGAACTTTTTAAATTAGTCTTTTGTTGCGACCATCAGGAATATTTTGAACTTTATCCTTAATTTTGGTCAAACTAGCTCTAAAAATCGTAAACTCGCCATAACGATTATTAATTTTATCGGTAGCCTTAATGGTTTTTTGAGACTTAATATCGTCTATTAACAGTAAATTCGGTGTGTCAGTTTGTTTTTTGATATTGCTAATATTAATACCAACAGCGCGGATAGGTTTTGTAATCTTGTGGCGGGCTAAAATCAAAAGGCCAATCTGGTAAATATTGTAACCATCATCAATAAAACGGCTGACGGTTTCCTGTTCGCTGATACTGGTAAAGTCAAAAAACTTTATATATAAACCGATAGTCCGACCTAAAACTTTATCTTGGCGTAAACGTCGGCCAACTTTTTCTGATAATTTTAATAAAACTTGTTGAGCATCTTTGGTAGTAAAAACATTTTTTGCCAAGGTGTAAGAGTGGCCGTACGATTTTTCCGCTGGGTACTCAAAATAAGGTAAGACTGGTGAATTATCTAAACCCTTGCCCATGTTTTGTAAAAGTTGGGCTTGACGCGGTCCAAAAAAATGAGCGAGTCGATCAAGCGAGCAATTAGTTAAATCGCTCATGGTTTTGATACTCATAATTTTGAGTTTAGCTCCAATTTGACGGCCAATCCCACAAACGTCTTCAACTGGCGTGGTAGTCAGAATGTCAGCTAAATTATTTTTATCAATAATTGTCAGGCCGTCTGGTTTTTGCATTTCGGAAGCGAGTTTGGCCAAGAGTTTATTGTGGCTAATGCCGATTGAACAGGTTAAGTAATCCCCGACTTCATCTTTTAATCTTTGTTTGATATCTTGGGCTACGGCCATAGCTTCTTGGTGGTTTTTAATGATTCCGGTTAGGTCGATAAAAGCCTCGTCAATCGAGAAAATCTCAACTTTTGGCGTGTAACTTTCAAGGATCGTAAATAATTTTCGGCTGACGTACTGGTATTTATCAAAGTCGGCTTCGACCACAATGATACCGGGACAAACCGCTTGAGCTTCTTTGACAGGCATGGGGCCATGGCAACCCATCTGTTTGGCTTCAATCGATAAAGCAGCACAGATAGTGCGTTCGTTCGAGGCTTTGCCGGCTACACAAATAGTTTTGCCGCGTAAAAACGGATTGGATTGCTGTTCAACCGTGGCAAAGTATGAGTTCATATCGATGTGTAAAATGATTTTCATTTTTATTATTAATTTCAGGATATCTGTTCGTATTTGACCACCCTAACCATCCTAGACTCGAATTCCGTTCGGGTCACCGGTCATACTCGCAGACATCCTGAAATTTATTGATTAATTATTTCTTCAAAAAACCATTCAAGTGTCTCTGAATCAAATCTTAATTGATAGGAATTAGCTTTATCGGAGACAAAAAATTTAAATATAGTTTTGTCGCCTTCGCGTAAATGGTAGACCATATTAAGGCGCAAATTTTTATAAAGTCGGCCGGCTCGGCGGAAAGCCAGCGGCGTGATTTTGGGTCCGTCAAAATTTACTAAAACTTTTATCTTTTCCATTTCGTCGTAAACTCCTCAATGTAAACTTTACTTATATTTATCATACCCGAACAAAAAGCGAACGTCAAATATACTCCTAGGGATTGACCACTACGTCCAAGAATTTTGGGTGTGGGGGTTGACATTTCTCTGAAAATGTGGTATAATTCTAAAGAGTTTCAAAAAAGGTTAAAAACTTAACCTTATGGAACCTGTTAAAAATTCGTTATTTGAAATCTGGTTGCATTCTTTCCCCTCCTTGAATGCAGCCGGTTTTCTCTTAATGAGAAATTAACAATTGAATAATAAGCGTTGAAACTGTCAAAGACGGTTGAGATGATTCGGACCGCAAGGTCTGCGTCTTGCTGGGTCGTCATACCTGGTAAGATATTTCTGTTCAAAAGGAGGACAGTAAAATGGCAAAAGCATTTCGTGAGAAGGTATTTGATTATGTTGAGGCAGACATCATCGGTACCGCCATGGCTTACATTGTGGCCGACCGGCGAAAAGTTTGGCTTGGTATTAGAAGTAGTACCAGAACTATTAACAATGAAGTAAATTTCAATTGATGTTTATAGTGGTTCGGCACCAGAAGCTTTGGGAGAAGTTGGTAGTAATGTGGCTTTTCCAGAGAGTTTTTTGGAAGAGTATCATATTGAACGATTTATTCAACTCAATAGACTAAATCTTAGTCATGAAGGTCGTTGTACTGTTTACGCTTGGGTTTTTATGCGCTATGGGGATAATCCATTGCGTAAGTTAAAGATCGAAGTTGCATATCAGATTAATACACAATCATGTACAATGGTTGCTACACCGTATCGTCGTCGAATTATCGCCGATTCCGGTAATGAGGGGTTTAATCCCGATCATTATACTGAACTTGCCGAAATCTGAATTAGTAAATAGACTGTTTAAAATCTCCCGTACCCTTTAAAAAGGTACGGGATTTTTTGTATCAAAAAACTGGATTCCCGATGTCGGTTTCCGAACCGGCTCGAGAATGACATTGTAGATGTTACAAAATGATTTGTGGTTCTTGGCCAACGAGTTCAGTTTTGTCGCCGCGGACCAATATAGCTTGATCGTCAGTCAAAACCTTGATCGAAAAAAGCGACTGTTTAGATTTTTCTTTGACCGTGTCTTTCCATTTATCTTCGTAGTGAACAAATAAATTAAATGGCACTAAATTCATCCCGGTTAAATCTTGCAAATTGATTTTATTTTTATCTGGTTTTTTCCAGTCAGCGGTTTCAATCAGTGGGCCGCAAATCATACTGCCGGCACTGACGCCAATATAAATAACACCTTGATCGATTAACTCTTTGGCAACCTTGTCAAACCCGCTATCGTGGACAGCTTTAAGTAAATAAAAAGTATTACCACCTTGGACATAAATAATATTAAAATTTCTTAATAATTTAAAAAGTGATTTTTCGTCTTGTCCTTCAATATCAACGTCTTCAATATTAAAACCAGCTTCTTCCAGAAGTTTACGGTCGTTTTCAGCATAAGCTTTATTTGCTTCAGGTTTAATGGCCGTTGTAATATAGGCCAAATTGATTTGATTGGCAGGCCGAGGTAAAAGTTTCAAGATTTCTTCTTTAACCCGCATACCAGCCGATGTTAAAAGTATAGTTTGCATTTTATTTCTAGATTCCCGATGTCGAGTGCCACTCGACTCGAGAATGACATTGTTTTGCCTACTCTAACCTGTGTTCCTCGAAAGTGACTCGATGTTGGCCAATAAGTTCGGCGATACGTTTTTGTTTATCAGACATGCGGCTAGTGGCAGTTTTAAACTCCACGAAGACAATTTTATCATCATCGAACTGGATGCCGTCGATTGGACTACCAATGAACCGGAAATTTTGTGGATCAAACGGGTAATCTTTAAGAAACGGCATAAACTGTTCGGTCATTTTGCCGTATTTACTCGATAGCGATGATTTGGCAAAGGCCACAGCGCTATGACGCTCCGAGGCTCGTCGCCACAACCAAAAGAATAACATCACCAGGCCAGTTAGTATTAAAATTGTATAAATTTGCCAAGACATGTTCCTCCTTAAATAGTCTTATAGATCTATAGACTTTTAGTAACTGAAATTTGATATTCTGATTTTATATTCAAACATCTTTAATCGTATAAGCATAAAAATTCAGTAATATTTCCCAATTTTCTTCCAACTCTTCTTCCACCATGTTCCCTCCTCTAAACCTATGTTACTTAAACTTTCTAATTACACCTTTGACTCGGCCCTGAACCACAACCTTATTTGAATAAATTGGTTTGAAATTAGAATTAGCCGGTTGCAATCGAATTCGATCTTTTTCTTTATAAAAACGCTTGAGTGTGGCGTTCTCGTTATCGACTAAAGCCACTACGATCTCGCCGTTGCGAGGATTGTTGGTCTGTTCGATAATTATATAGTCTCCATCGAAAATTCCATCTTCGATCATGGATTCTCCCCTAACTTTGAGGGCAAAAACATTTTTACCCATCATATCGCGAGGAATATCGATGGTTTCATTGGTGCGAATGGCTTCGATTGGGTAACCAGCCGCCACCAAACCCATGAGTGGAATCTCAAAAGCTCGTTCATCCCAGCGTGGAGTCAATTGCAAAGACCGGGCTTCGTTATGGTCGCGGGTAATATACCCTTTTTCCTCGAGATTAACGAGGTGATCGGCCACGGTTGCAATTGATCCCAACTGAAAATGATCGGCTATCTCACGATAGGAGGGGGCATAATCGTGAGAGTCGATAAAACTCTGAACAAAATCAAGAATTTCTTTTTGACGTTTAGTTAAATTTTCCACTAAGACTCCTTCTAGTTCGTTATTTGTTCGCCTATATTTATATTACCGAACAAAGACCGAACGTGTCAAGAGCCTTTTCTGTGGATAACTTGATAGTACTTATTTAGTTTGAAATTTTCCTGAGAGAACTTCAAATAATCGGGTTAATTTAACGGTTTCTTGCGAAGCATCTTCCATATCGCGAATGATAATTGAATTATCTAAAACTTCACGTTGGCCAATAATCAAAGCGATTTTAGCGCGCATTTGAGCAGCCATGCCAAGTTGCGCTTTGAGTGATTCCTTGCCTAAAATACAAGCGACATCGTAACCTTTATCTTCAAGTTCGGATACTAGTGGCAAGCATTTCTTCTGAGCTTTTTCGCCGATTTGAACAATACAAATATCAGCAGCTTTGAGTTCTGGAATTTCCACTTCTTTTTCCTTGATTTTTTCAATAATTCGCTCAATACCAGCGGCAAAACCAATGGCTGGAGTTGAAGTTTGGCCAAACGATTTTAAGAGCCCGTCGTAACGGCCGCCACCGAGCAGAGCTGCTTGACGACCAGTATCGGTCGCGTCAAAAAACTCGAAAACAGTTTTAGTGTAATAGTCGAGTCCGCGAACTAATCTTGGGTTTAAATTATACGGCACTTGCAAGATATCTAAATTTTCCAAAACAGCTTTAAAATGGGTTTTACAATCAGTACAAAGTAAGTCCATCAGTTGAGGCGCACCAGCCATAATGCGTTGGCACTTTTCTTCTTTACAATCCAGAATTCGTAACGGATTAGTGGCGTAACGGCGGTTACAGTCATCGCAAAGAGTACTCAAAAACTTTTCAAAATACTCCAGAAGCTTTTTCTTCATTTTAGCCCGACAAGTTGGACAGCCAACTGAATTAATATCAATGACCAAATCTTTAGCTAAACCAAGTTTTTGCATAATTTGGTATGACAAGAAAATCAGCGAGGCATCGGTAAACGGATCGGCATCGCCAAAGAGTTCTACACCAAATTGATTAAAAACTCGATAGCGGCCGGCTTGTGGACGGTTGTAACGAAAGGTTGGACCTTCATAGTAGAGTTTAACCGGTTGAGGCCAGATTTTCATCCCGTGTTGAATATAACTACGAACCACACCAGCGGTCATTTCAGGTCTGAGAACTAATTTACGTTTATCTTCGGTTTCCGGTTTATCGTTTTTTTCTGATTTATTTTCAGCTCTACTGACTTCATACATTTCTTTAGAAATAATGTCAGATTCATCACCTAGGCTTTTTTGAAAAATATCAGAATATTCAAAAATCGGCGTATCAATACGCGCATAACCGAAAGCTTCACATTTTTTACTAAATACATTTTTGACAAAACGCCAATATTTTTGATCATCAGGTAAGATGTCTTTTGCACCTCTGGCAGTTTGAAAAATTTGATCTGACATGAGTCCTCCTGAAATATTACTAACAAAATGATTTTACCAGGCTATGGAAAATATTTCAAGAGTTAGGCAATTTTAATTTTTTTATTTAAGTTTGAGAGCGGCCCGAATTTTACTTTTGGCACTAGTGGTTTTAACAAAAGTTAACCAGTCTTGTTTCGGTTTAGAGTTCTTCTTGGTTAAAATTTCAACAATATCGCCATTTTGTAAAGCATGAGAAATTTCAATAATTTTACCATTAACCTTAGCGCCGACAGCAGTATTACCTAAATCCGTATGAATGGCATAGGCAAAATCGATTGGAGTCGCTTCGGTCGGTAAATTATAAACATCACCTTGAGGGGTATAAACAAAAATACGATTTGAAAAGAAATCAGTACTTAAATCCTGCACAATTTCACTGTGGTCAGTGGTAGATTTCTGCCATTTAGAAAGCTCGCGAACCCAAACTAAATCTTGATAAGGCACATAACCGCTTGGACTAAAAAAGTTATTTAAAGCATTTTTTCGTTCAGAATAGTGCCAGTGTGCCGCGATACCATTTTCAGCTCGATCATGCATCTCATGAGTCCTGATCTGAATCTCCACAATTTGACCGCCATCAGCAAAAACCGTTGTATGAAGCGATTGATAACCATTTGGCTTAGGTTGAGCAATATAATCCTTAATACGACCAACCAGGGGTTTATAAACCTCATGGATAATACCTAAAACACGGTAACACTGTTCGATATTTTCAACTTCGATTCGTAAAGCCACCAAATCGTAAATCTGACTAAGATCGTTGTGTTGTCGTTCTAATTTGCGCCACAACGAGTACCAGTGTTTGGCCCGGCCATTGATTTCAGCGCGAATCCCAGCTTTAGCTAATCTTTTGAGTAATCTAAATTTTAGCTTTTCTAAATATTTTTCTTTTTCAGTTCTTGGGTGGACTACCAAATGGGTCAAAGATTTGTATTCGTTTGGATAGACATAAGGAAAAGCTAAATCCTCAAGTTGACCCTTAAGTTCTCCCATACCTAGTCGGTAAGCCAGTGGAGCATAAATTTCCAAAGTTTCACGCGCAATTCGATAACGTTTTTTAGGATCAACACCATCGAGAGTTTTCATATTATGGAGTCGATCAGCCAATTTGATTAAAATAACACGGATATCTTTGGCCATAGCCACAAACATTTTTCTAAGATTTTCAACTTGTCGCTCAAAATCCTTAAGTTTGTGTTCATCGGTAATAAAAAGCCACTTTCGAACAATACGAATGTGGCCTAATTTGGTTACACCATCGACTAACTCGGAAATTTTAACACCAAAGATCTTTTTTATATCTGATTGAGTACAAACTGTATCTTCACAAACATCGTGTAAGAGCGCGGCTGAAATGGCTTCGTAATCAAGTCTCAAATCCGCAATAAACGCAGCTGTTTCGAGTTCGTGGCAAACAAAGGGTTCGCCTGAATTACGTTTCTGATTGGCATGAGCCTCAGAGGCATAATCAAAAGCTCGACGGATGATTTTTCGATCCGCGGCTGATAAATAATTAAGTTTTGCTTCAAGGTCTTTAAATTCCATATGATCCTTAATTAAAACTTATTGAACTAATAATTATAAACTATTTTAGGCTAAAAGTCAAGGTTAAACCTACAAAGAAAGTCCTGCTTAAAACAGGACTTTCTCATATTTGTATCTTAATAATTTTCGCTTAAAATTTCGTAAAATGATTGTGGGTGGTCGCAAGCTGGACATGTTTCCGGAGCTTCAGTCCCGGTATGAACATAACCACAATTTCGGCAAACCCATGAAACTTCGGTTTCTCGAGCAAAAACCTGATTTTTTTCAATGTTTTCTTTGAGCTTTAGGTAACGTGCTTCATGGTGGGCTTCGACTTCACCAATCTCCTTAAAAACATCGGCAATTTCAGTCAAACCTTCCTCACGAGCAATTTTTTCAAATTCCGGGTACATGGTTTCATTTTCCCATTTTTCTCCAGCGGCTGCCGTGGCTAGGTTTTCGACTGTAGTTTTAACTACTGGGAAATCGTATTTTTCAAGTGACGATTCGGTATCTTGGGTCAAAAGTTTCATCAAACGCTTGGCATGCTCTTTTTCATTATTAGCGGTTTCTTCAAAAATCGCGGCAATCTGTTCATAGCCCTCTTTACGAGCTTTTGAAGCAAAAAAAGTGTATTTGTTGCGAGCCATACTTTCACCAGCAATCGCGCGGACAATGTTTTTAGGTGTTTCCATAGTATCTCCTTTAATTCGAACCTGTTGAGGGTTATTTTTTAATATCTTTTTTCTTGGAAAATACAAAAATATAGAGTATTTCCAAAATACCAACGGTATTTAAGATAAATAGTGGCAAGTACCAGGCTAGATCATTGCGTTGAGCCGCTTTCCAAAGAGCAATCGCTTTCCAAGGCAAAGACCAGACCATAATGATCGTGAAAATGGTTAAATTAGTTAACGATGATTCCATGATAATCCTCTCTTTTTAATTAATTTCTTAATTAAATTTTGCGCTCATTTTCCTTTTTTGTAAAGACGATTTGATCATTTTTCAGAGTAATTTGAACATTATCGCCAAGGACAAATTTATTAATCATTAAAGCTTCGGCAAGCGGAGTTTCAATCAAATCGACGATCATACGGCGGATTGGTCTAGCCCCAAATTCAGGTTCGTAGCCTTTTTGAGCGATATGTTTAACAACACTATCGTTAAATTTAATACTAATCCCCTGTTTTTTTAGGCGTCCCGCTAAATCTTGTAGTTGTAAAGCGGCGATACTTTCAATATTTTCCTTAGTTAGAGGTTTAAAAACTAAAATTTTATCTAAACGATTAAGAAACTCTGGTCTAAATGAATCCTTAAGTTTCTTCAAAACATTTTCTTTCATCGCTTCATAATCGTTTTCAGCCTTATTTTCATCGGAATTATTAAAACCAATCGCAGCTTGGCGGTTTAATTCTTGCATGCCAATATTACTGGTCATAATAATGATTGTGTTGCGAAAATTAACTTTTCGTCCACGCGCATCGGTAAGTTCACCATCTTCTAAAATTTGTAACAAAAGATTAAAAACTTCTCGATCCGCTTTTTCAATCTCGTCAAAAAGAATGATTGAATATGGTTTTTGACGAACTTCCTCGGTTAATTTACCGGCTTCTTCGAAACCGACATAGCCAGGAGGCGCACCAACCAAACGAGAAACATTGTGGTGTTCCATAAATTCCGACATATCAATCTTAATTAAATGACGACGTGAACCAAAAAGTTCATCAGCTAAAACTCTAGCTAATTCGGTTTTTCCAACTCCAGTTGGACCAAGGAAAATAAATGAACCAATCGGTCGATTTGGGTCAGACAAACCAGTTTTTGATCGTTGAATTGATTTAGCAATCATCTCAACTGCCTCGGTTTGACCGACGATTTTTTTACTTAAATTTTGGGCTAAATGTGCAAATTTTTCTTTTTCTTCCAACCTTAAATTTTCAACTGGAATATTAGTCCAAAGTGCTAAAGCTCGTGCAATATCTTCTGGTTTGATCGTATCTTGTTCGATTAATTTTTCAGCGGCTTCCATGGTTTTTAAATCAGCTTCGAGCCGAATTTCCATGGTTCGCAAATTAGCGGCTTTAGCAAAATTTTCTAATTCTACTTCTTTTTCTTTTTCACGCTTAATCTGTTCGAGTTTTTGGTTTAATTTAACCTTTAAAACATCATCAACTTTCTGGTTTTTAATTTTCCAAGCCGATGAAGCCTCATCAATTAAATCAATGGCCTTATCTGGCAAGAATCGATCGTTAATGTACCGAACCGAAAGTTCAACCGCGGCGCGGATCGCTTCATCTGAAATTTTGACCCCGTGATAGGTTTCAAAGTTTGGTTTAATACCATGGAGAATTTTGATTGTATCTTCTTCTGACGGTTCATTAACCGTGACTTTTTGCATGCGTCGTTCAAGGGCTGAATCTTTTTCAATAAATTTTCTGTATTCAGTAAAAGTTGTAGCGCCGATCAAGCGCAATTTACCTTTACTTAAGGCCGGTTTTAAGATATTGGCCACATCGAGTGAGCCTTCTGCCGAGCCTGCTCCAACGATGGTATGTATTTCATCGATAAACAATATGGTTTGACCATTTTCAATAATTTCATCGAGAACTTTTTTAATTCTTTCCTCAAATTGACCGCGATACATGGTTCCAGCGATCAAAAGTGGCAAATCAAGCAAAACCAATTTCTTATTCAAAAATTGACTTGGCACTTTACCTTCAATAATTCTTTTGGCAATGCCTTCAACAATAGCGGTTTTACCCACACCTGGTTCACCAACCAAAACCGGATTATTTTTAGTTCGACGGGCTAAAATCTGAATCGCTCGTTCGATTTCTTTATCTCGGCCGATGACTGGGTCAATTTTACCTTTGCGTGCCAGATCAGTTAAGTCGGTGGTAAAACTGTCGACTGAAACCTTTGGTGGGGCTGGTGGAAAGATTGGCATTTCGGTTAAAGGTTGACCAGTTGGCATTTGAAAATTGAATGAAGTTTCGCCTGAATCAGTTTTCGGATTTTCATCAAACTCTTCCATTTCTTCAAAAAAACCACGAATTTGATCCATAATCACACTTGGATCAGTCCCAATTCGGTCAACCACTTCGTTGGCATTAAATTTTTCTTCAGAAATAATACCCAGCAACAAGTGCTCAGTATCAATCTGATCATGGCCATATTCAGCCGCGACTTTGGCCGCCGCGCGAAGCGCATCTTTCGCTTCAGCCGACATGCCTGGGGCTGGTTCTTTAGTAAAATGATGTAGACTGACAATCAAACGAATCTGATCAAGTCCGACCATTTGTTCTCTTAAAATACTCTGTGCTAGAGTTTTTGGTGTTATCGCAAGTGCGAGTAAAATATGTTCGCTCCCGAGAGCAGTTCCCATACTTTGAGCAATCTTTTGAGCTGAAATCAAAATCTTACGAGCATTTTGCGAAAATTTATCAAAAATTTCATGATTACTCATATATACCTTTATATAATTTGGTTAAATTTAAATGAACTATTCTTGTGACGCTTCTTCTGAAGTAGCTTCTTCAACGATTTCTGGAGTGACTTCTTCTTCAATTTGAGCCGTTTCTTCAACCGGTTCAGTTTCAGTTATTTCTTCGGTTTTGGCTTTTTTGATTGATTTCTTTTTTGGTTTAACTTCTTCTTCAGCGGTTGCTTCTTCAGCCTCGCCTTCCTTAGTTTCTTCAACTTTTTCAAAATCCAAACTCCAACCAGTTAATTTGCTGGCAAGACGAACATTTTGACCGCCGGTGCCGATGGCGAGTGAGAATTGATCTTCTGGAACCAAAACTTGAGCCCGTTTTTCTTTCTCGTTTAAAGTTACTTTACTAACTTTAGCTGGACTTAAAGCATTGATAATAAACTGTTTTTCATCAGCATTCCAAAGAATAATATCGATTTTTTCATCGCCAAGTTCAGCTAAAACAGCTTGGATACGAGAACCGCGTTGGCCCACACAAGAACCAACTGGATCAAGACCTTCTTGTTCGGTGTAAACGGCCACTTTACTTCTAGAACCGGCTTCACGAGCAATACCTTTAATTTCAACTGAACCAGAGGCAATTTCTGGAACTTCGTTTTCAAACAAACCTTGAACTAATCCACCTTCGGCACGGCTAACTAAAATACGTGGACCACGGCTTGATTCTTCAACGGCTTTAACAAAAACTTTTAAGCGTTGACCCGAGTAGTAACGTTCGTTTTTAACCTGATCAAACGGCAACATGATACCATTGATTTTACCTAAATCAATCACGACATTACCATTTTCAACCTGTTGAATCACACCATTAATTAACAAACCTTCTTTGTCTTTGAATTCAGAGTAAAGCATATCGCGTTCAGTTTCACGAAGTCTCTGAGTCACAACTTGCTTAGCAGTTTGCGCGGCAATACGACCGAAATCCGAGTGGGTTTCGAGTGGAAATTCGATAGTTTGACCAGCTTCAATATTTTTCTTTAATTTACGGGCTTCAGCCACGGTTTTTTGAGCATCTGGTTCTTCCACATCTTCTTCATTTTCAACGATATTGAAAACACGTGAAAATTGAGTTTCACCTGATTCTGGGTCAAGTTTAGCCACAATGATTTGACCTGGTTCGCCGTAATCTTTACGGTAAGCAGCGGCCAAAGCAGCTTCGATGGTTTCAATCACTGATTCTTTTGAGATACCTTTTTCGTCACAAATTTGATTGATAGCGGCGATAAATGGTGAGATAGCCATAATAGATCCTTTCTTCTTACACCGAATCTGTTTTCGATGTAAAGTCAACTTTACATTACACTTTAATTTTAGGATTTTTTAATTGAGCTGTCAAGACGTTTTTTCCTGACCATGCTCAAATAAGTAATAAAAAAAGCAGGTTATCCATAACCTACTTCACTAATAGTAGTATACACAAAAAAAGTGGGTTCGTCAAGAAAATTCTGCCTGTTCATCTTGACAAAAGCCCTAAAATGTGCTATACTAGTTTAAACTGAAGTGAAATCATTTCAGTAAAACAAAAAAGGGGTTACTAACTATGGTAGAAATTGGATGCAGTAAATGTAGTAGAACATTTTACGTCGACTCAGAAATCGACGCCTTACCACCACACAGTGATGATGAAGGTCATTGTGAAGGATCTGGACATATGGGCAAGATTATTAATACCCATGTAGATCAGGTTCCTGAAAAAAACAATATTGCTTTTATAGGCGCCTGGCAACAGGACCTGGAAAAAGTATAAATCTCGTTTTAAGGCCCGTGTTTACACGGGCCTTTTCAAATACATTGGTCTTGACAAAACAGGTTAAACGAAGTATAATCTTTCTATTCGATCAGAATATTGATTGATGTATTTTAACTTTAGGGGGAAAGAATGAAACTTTTAACAAAAGAAGAAATCCAAAAAATGAGCCATAAGGTTTTGGTTCAAAACTATAGAACCGCTTTATCCTCAAGTATATTGGGATCAGTCGGTCAGGCGCTGTTGGATGTTTCCACAAAGCCGGCCAATAATAATTGCAAGGAAAATATTGATCTTCTTGAAGAAGAGTTACTTTCCAGACTTGATAGCTTGGAGCGGTTAAAAAAGGATGCTGAGCTTTACGATTCAGTCATTGCTTCACCTTAATGATCGCGTACTAAATCACGAATGATTACTATAATAGAGCGAATTAATTTTCGCTCTTTTTTAATACTATAAACACAGACATATATGACTAAATCTTGACATAAACCAGAAAATATGCTAGAATTATTTATTCGGTTGAATAGTTCACCGATGTTCGTTTTACCTTAAGGAGGTAAATTAAATGGCTTCAATAATTGAGGAATTAAGGCAAATGGACCAAGAAGAGTTGCTCAGGAACTACAAATTATGTGTTCAAAATGAGGCTCTCATGAAAATTGGAAATATTGATGCTACTATTGAAAGCAAAGCGAGTGCAACTCTTTTGCCACTAATTGAGCAAGAACTGAACGCTCGCCTGAAAGCCGCGGCCGATATCGGTGTTAGCCTGGACGACATTATTATTAATACCAATCAGGCTGAAATCGAGCGCTTCCCGGCCGTAGATGGTATACAGAACTTTTTTCAGAATCCTGATCCAGATTACAAGATTGACCCGGCTTCATTTTGTCACAGGCTTAGAATGCTTGTTGACCAGAAAGTCACTTTAAACAAGAATCAAATCGCCGGCATTGGACATATGCTTTATACCTATCTAAAGTTCAATGAAAAGATAGATGATGTCTATGTCTTGAACCTGGCAACTTACATTAATTCTTGCAAGTAAAATTATCTGTTAGGTCCGTGTTTTTATACACGGGCCTTTTTAAATACTTAAAAAGGGCAAGGTTTATAGCCGAGCCCTAAAAGTAGATAATTAAACTTAGTCTGGTATTGCAAAAGGCGCAAAGGCAAATCCGATAGATTTCGTTTCAATATCGATACATACCAATACTGGGGCGGAATCTGTTGGCCATTCGTTAGGTTTTGGTATATCCCAATGATTTAAGAATGGCATGACATTATAATCATCACTAAACCAAGCAAATACCACAGCGTAATCACGATTAAATTCGTCAATTTGTATTGCCAAGTTTTCTGCTTTACTACCGCCATCTGTTAAGTCATCACCATAGGATCCCCATCGTCGGTCTATCATTTGAAGAGGTAAAACGTAATTCATGTCGGTGCAGTTTTGGAGTAGCATTGCCGGCTCAAGATCATTAGCCCTTTCAGTTGAAAAAACTACAACTTTATTTAGAATGTTAAGTTTAATAGTTTCATTAAACCAACCTAACGCCAATTGGATAAGGTAGCCGGCTTGAATTAGACCAAGTTTAGTAAGTTGATCATTACTATTATTGTGGCAATTGAAAATGAGCGCGATTTTTTTCATTATTATAACCCCCTTTATTTGAATAAATCGGTAAGGCTAATATATCATTCGAATTGATTATAGTCAAGGATAAGTATTATAAAATTATCACCAGGTATTGTTTTTAAATCCAAAATACTTACAATTTGAGTTCTTGGAAGACCTCTGGACGGATTTTGGCGGCGCGGCCGACCAAAACACCGTCGAGATTGCCGAGTTTGGTTTCGATATCAGAGCGGGTTTTGATATCACCGCTACCTAAAATAATTAGATCTGTAAAATGAGATTTAATTAGGTGAAGTTTGTCGTAGTCGGCTATTCCTCTGTATTTTTGTGTCAAAGTGCGGCCGTGAATAGCGACCATCTGGACGCCGGCCTTTTGGGCTTGTTTAATAAAACTGATCGTTTCTTCTACATCATCGTTTAACCTGATTTTAACGCTTAAAGGAGTGGTTTTGAGAACTTTTTTGACGGCCTTAATGATCTGGATAGCCTTTTTGGGGTCACGCAAAAGCACAGCGCCAAAACCCTGTTTAGCGGCTTTCTGGACCGGACAGCCGAAGTTGATATCGATCCCGTCTGGACTATATTCGTTTTCGATAATTTGAGCGGCGGTTGCCATGGATTCTGGGTTTGAGCCAAAAATCTGTAAAATAACCGGGCGTTCAGCTTTGACAAATTCCAGTTGCTCAAGCACAGCCGGCACGCGACGAATAATGCCTTCAGCGGCGACCATTTCAGAATATACTAAATCAGCGCCGAACTTGCGGCACTTGAGTCTGAATTCGCTATTGGTGAACCCGTGCATGGGTGCCAAAGCAATAATAGGTTTTGCTAAATCTAAATAAGACATGGTCATATTTTACCTTATTTTGGCAAAAAAATCAATGCAAACTTAACCAAAAATGTTCAACCTCGTAGGTTGAACATTGGTTTAAACATCAATCGTTAAATTTTTTATTATTTGGAGTTCTCTCTGGTAAGATTTTTGATCATTAACAAATTGTTCATATTTCACTGGTACAAAATCAAGAATTAAATTAAAATCACATATTTTATTAACATTGTCATCTAAATATTCGTGGTATGAAGAATATTGCCAATCCTCTGGTTTATCAATTAAACCTGCTGAAACAGGATTCAAGTGTATATATCTTGTTAGGTGTAATAATTGCTCATCATCCTTAATATGTACACTTTTGAAACGTCCCTCAAAGAGCGGCCCTGACCTCTGATGGCAAATATTAAAATATTTACTATATCCATTTAGGATTCGACTCATAAAATTTGAAATGGCATTATCTTCCAATTGTCTCAACACTAAGTGAATATGTGTGGGCATAACGCAATACGCAATTATCTCAACAAGCTTTTGATTTTCCTTTTGAAGATTTTTAAGAATTTCATTTTGAGTATTAAAAGAAAGCTTTTTATATGACGGATATGCAGATTTAAAATTAGAAAAATGAAACAAATTAATGGTCTCTATAATCCTTGTGAAATCGTTATCATTATTAAATATAATGTATTTGGCAATACTTCTTGTAAAAACATGGTAACATTCACCTGTTATTAATGGGTCTTTGCGATATTGCATATTAAACCTCCTTTATTTAATCTTACCATATAAATGTTCAACCTACGAGGTTGAACATTGGTTTCGATAAAATATTAGTATAATAAAACCCCGCACTTTCATGCGGGGTTCTTTTTTGATTCGGCTAAATGAATAATCTCATCCAACCTTTTCGAGTCTGAAGGTTAAAATAACCTTCTATTTTTTGTCCGTTTTCAGGATTAAATCCCTTAAAGTTCCAGTTATTGCCACTGCCGTCTTCACGCTCGAGAGCGTTCAGACAAACTAAAACCTCGGTTAAACACATTGGTGCATTGCGGGGATTGGTGGCGTCGGCCGGGATATTCACATTGAAAAGCGCATAACGCGGATTTTCAATAGTATTATCCATTAGCGACAAGGTGAGGTCCCATTTTCCTGGACCATTCGAAATTTCGAATTGGCCAGAAATTTTGGTTTTTAAAGGGTTTTTTACGGTAGTCATACAACTACCTCCTTGAAAAATACTCCATATAAGGCGAGGAGTTACACCCTTAATCATCCCCAGGATGACCGTCTTCAACCATACAGTTGAATAATATATTATACCACAAAAAGGCCTAAAAGTCAAGGCCCTTTATGGTTTATTTCGTTTTTTAGAATTTATTTATCGTCTTCGTCTTTAGCGGCGCAACCTTTGTCGCAACCACTACACGCACAGCAACCTTCTTCATCATCATCTTCATCGGCTTTTTCGGTGCAGCCGCAATCGCAACCTTCTTCGCATTCGCAACAATAAATACAATTTTCTGGTTTACATTTACATTCGGTATTTTCATCGAGCGGCATACCGCAAGCACACTTTTTGGTCTCTTCCATTTTGGTATATTTCCTTTCTAAGAAATATTTTAATTACACATCTAATATAACATAAATTATTTAAGTCGAAAATACTTTATTTTTTCCTTTATTTATGGTATAAATAGACTATCCTAAATCAAGGAGTACCTAATATGTCAGATATTTTCGAAGCGATCCTGCACGGCTATACAGACGAAGTCGAAACCTATATTTTTCTGGGACAAGATCTAAATCTGCGGGGCCCAAAAGATGTGAGTTTACTTAGCTTTGCCATAGCGGCTGAAAAGGAAGAAATCGCACTCATGTTGCTTCGTGAAGAAGTTATAATTGATAGTAAAGATGACGAAGGTTTTACACCAATAATTTATGCCTCTTATAATCAATTAAATGAAACTGTGAACCAATTAATTGCTAAAGGTTGCAATGTAAACGCGCGGACAAATGAAGGCTTATCCGCCCTTTGTTTTGCCTGTGACAAAGAAAATATTGAAAGCGCTAAACTACTTTTGCATGCCGGTGCTAACCCGAATATTATTGGTCTAAACCTTGAAAAGTTTGAAACAGCGGGTACGCCACTCCATTTGGCAGCTATGCGCGGCAATACACAATTAATTAAACTTTTGATTGAGTATGGTGCTAATGTTAATTTAGCCGATCATGACCAATGGACAGCCTTGCATTTTGCCATCACATATGGCGAACTCGAACCTGTTAAATTACTGGTTGAAGCTGGAGCCGATATTAATAAACCGGAAGGCCTGAATCAAGCCACGCCGCTGACTATTGCCTTAGATTTCCACGAGTATCAAAACTATGATCGAAGCGATATTATCGAGTACTTAAAATCGAAAAATGCTATCGAAATAGAACCAGAAGAATTACTGGTCGATATCAATTAGATCCACTCTAATCAGGAATATTTTCCTGATTTTTTATTTACTAAAACGAGATTTGAGAACTAAAAACGGAAATACAATGACTGCATTAAAAATTCGCTTCCAGCGTTTTGGTTCGGTGATGAGTCTAAAAAGCCATTCGAGTCCGGCTTTTCTCATCCAGACTGGCGCATAAGCAATATTACCGGCGATATAGTTAAATGTCCCGCCCACCCCGATTGCCACTTTAACCTTAAGATTGGCCTTATTGCTCGCGATAAATTTTTCTTGTTTGGGCGCACCAAAAGCTACCAGTAGAATATCGGCGCCAGACTCGTTAATTTTTTGAACCAAACCTTCTTCATCTGGTGAGCCAGCATAAGTTCCAGCGATTTTTAACTGAGGATTTAAAAGTTTAACTCGAAACGCAGCTTTTTCAGCCACGCCTTCAGCCGCACCTAAAAAGAAAACTGAATAGCCTTTTTCGGCCGCAATTTTACAAATTTCCCAGGTTAAATCTACACCGGTAATACGTTCTTTGATTTTTTTACCTAAAAACCAAGCAGCGCAACCAATACCAACGCCATCGGGTACATTGAGAGCGGTTTGATTTAAAATTTCTTTAAATTTTTCATCATTTTGGGCGGCTACAATAAATTCAGGGTTAACCGTGGCGATCTGGTGAACCTCATCAACCATCAGAAAAGCCTGGATTTTCGCTAAAGCCTCGGGAAATGTAACTTGATCAATTTTGACACCTAGAATTTTAATCATTTTGACCTGCTTTTTTTAAAACTTCAAGAGTTTGATGAGCGGCTTTTTCCCAAGAAAAAAGACCGGCCCGCACTCTACCCTTTAAGATCAATGATTCTTTAAGGTTTGGTGAGTGGATTAGTTTTGATAAAGCGGCAGCAATTTCTAAAGGTTTTTTAGGGTTAGCCAACATGGCCGCATTGCCGGCGATTTCCGGCATACTCGAAACATTACTGGTGACCACTGGTGTGCCACAGGCAAACGCCTCAATAATCGGCATACCAAAACCTTCAAAGTTAGTGGTAAAAAGAAAAATATCAGTTTCTTGTAACCGGTGAATATAGTCTTGTTCAGAAATATAACCAGTTTCAATAATATCTTCCTGAACTGCTTGAGGTAATTTGGCGATTTCGGCCTTAATACCTTCATAACCAAAACCCGGCGAACCAGCTAAAACCAATTTATGCTTAATACTAACTTCGCTGCGGAGCATGCCGTAAGCCTTGATCATATTGCGAATGTTTTTCTTTTCTTCAATTCGACCAATAAACAAAATGTAAGGTTGTTTTTTGATCGAAGGATTTGGTTTAAATCGATCCTTATCGAAACCATGCCAGACGACATGAATTCTAGATGGATCTAGCGCATAGGTTTTGATCAAATCTTGCTTAGTAAACTCTGATGGCGTAATAATTTGGCAAGCATGGTTAGCTGAAAAATTCATAGTCCAATTATGATAAGCTAGTTCTTCCGACGAATAAAGTTCTGGAAAATGTTTAAAACCTAAATCATGAAGCGTCACCACCGTGTTTTTCGGGTGAATTAAAGGCACAGTGTGGCTTGGTACAAATAGAACATCGGGTTTAGCCCAAAGCATTTCCCAAGACAAACGAACTTGACTCCAAAGCCGTGGAAACGGCATGATTTTGGTTTTAAAATTACTTGGCAATTTGCCCAATCTTTCAGATGGGTCAAGCTGAGCATAGAGTAAATATCTGTTTTGCTGGTCAAGTTTGGCCAAATTTTTAATAATTTCAATTGAATAGTACTCAGTACCGGTTAATTTAGGTTTAGTTGTTCGGCTAGTGTCAATTCCAATTAGCATAAATGTCTCCAGTTTAAAGTTTAAGGTTTAAAGTTTAAAGTGATATGAAATTATAATAATAGTAAATATCCATATGCTTTCAACTTTTAACTTTTGACTTTTTACTATTTTTATCTTGCCCACAAAACAGATTTTTTGAATGATTCTAAATTTTCTACCGCAATACCAGTACCTTTACCGACACACAAAAGCGGATCTTCCGCGGTTTGGCACGGTACACCAGTAATTTTGGTTAACATTTGATCAAGACCGCGCAACATTGATCCCCCGCCAGTCATAACAATACCTTTATCCATCACATCGGAGGCCAGTTCTGGCGGCGTGTTTTGTAACACAATTTTGACGGCCGCAATAATTTCTTGCAGAACCTCGCGTACGCCTAAAACCACATCTGAAGACGAAATCATAATACTTTCTGGTAGTCCAGTGATGGTATTGCAACCCGAAACTTCCATGGTTAATTCTTTTTTAAGCGGAAGCGCGGCGCCGATTTTGATTTTAATTTTTTCGGCCGTGGCCTCACCCACTACCAGGTTATATTTTTTTCTGATGTAACTAGCGATAGCCAAATCCATTTTATTGCCACCAACGCGCACTGAGGTTGAGGCTACAATATCGCCAAGCGCGATCACGGCGATTTCCGAGGTTCCCCCGCCAATATCAATAATCATATTGCCAGACGAACTGGCAATAGGAATACCCGCGCCAAGCGCAGCCGCGATAGGCTCTTTGATTACGTAAGCGTTTTTAGCGCCAGCGCCGATACAAGCGTCGATAACAGCTCGACGTTCGGTCGAGGTGACACCAGCCGGAATCGCGACCATCAAATCTGGTCTAAATAAGCGAATACGGCCACCAAGTTTATTAATATAGTACTTGATCATGGCCTTAGTAATATTAAAATTAGCGATCACACCATCTTTTAACGGGTGAGCCGCGATGATACTATCTGGCGTACGTCCCAACATTTCTTTAGCTTCTTGACCGATTGCCATAACTTGATTACTCGAAGCGTCGAGCGCCACCACAGATGGCTCATTTATAACAATGCCTTTTTCTGGCACATAAACCAGAATATTGGTTGTACCTAAATCAATTCCAAGTTTTTTTAAAATCATGAAATCCTTTTAATATTGGCGCCGAGTTGAGCCAAACGTTCTTCAATTTTTTCATAACCTCGATCAATAATTTCAATATGGTCAATCGTTGTTTCGCCTTCGGCAATTAGACCAGCTAGAATCATGGTCGCACCAGCTCTTAAATCTAAGCTTTTAATTTGAGCGCCAACAAGTTTAGTTGGACCATAAATATTGGCTTCATGAGCGTTAATCATTTTGATTTTTGCGCCCATATTTTCAAGTTCATTTAGATAACCTAAGCGATTTTCAAAAAGTGTTTCGTTGATATGGCTTGTACCTTGAGCCTGGGTTAAAACAACTCCAGTTTGAGCCTGCATATCAGTTGAAAATTCCGGGAAAACGCCCGTTGTAATATCAATAGCCTTCAGATGACTGGCATCATTAATTTTGACATAATCAGAACCAATCTCAAAATCTACCCCGATTTCCTTCAATTTATCTAAAAATGGATACAAATGATTTGGCTCACAATCTTTGATTTTGATTTGAGTATTTGTAGCGGCGGCCAAGCAAATAAAAGTACAAGCTTCAAATGGATCAGGCATAACTTTATAAGTTAAGCCCTTCAATTCTTCGACGCCTTCAATAGTAATGGTTGAAGTACCGGCACCGCTGATTTTAGCTCCGGCTTGATTTAGAAAATTTGCCAAATCAGCAATTTGAGGTTCACGAGCGACGTTGTTAATAGTAGTTAAACCTTTAGCCAAAACTTGGGTCATAATCATATTTTCAGTCGCTGTCACTGATGGTCGAATCTCGATCTGAGCCCCTTCGTTTTTTTCGCGTTTATATTCATAAATACAACCATTTTTTACAATATCGGTTCCTAATTGTCTAAAACCATTCAAATGATCGTCGATCGGACGGGCACCAATAGCACAACCACCAGGTTGAGGAATATTAATTTTACCAAATCGAGCTAAATATGGTCCGGCTAACACGATTGAACCACGAAACTTTTCAACTAAGGTTTCATCTGGATCAGCACTAGTTAAATTTGTTGTATCAATATTTAAAGTATGGCCAGTGCGCACAATCTCAGCACCATTTTTCTTTAAAATATCAATCAAAATATTGATATCTAAAATATCTGGTACATTTTCAAGTACAACTTTATCTTTAATTAAAACTGTCGCAGCGATCAATTTCAAAGCCGAGTTTTTGGCACCTAAAACAGAAATTTCTCCGGTTAACTTAGCTGGTCCTTGTATTTCAAATTTACTCATTAATTCCCTTTCTTACATTGCATACTTAGGACTATTGTAGTACAATTAACCTCAGAAAACAATAAAAATAACTTTTAATATTATGAAAAAACATATTCGACTAAAAATTTCATTTATCCTGCTTTGGGCTTTTTTAATTGTTTCATTCACGACTTTGGCAGTTTTTGTACTTTACGAGGCTAATGGTTATCGCCTTGATAAAACTACCATGAAACTTGAACAAACTGGTTTGGTGGCCATTGACGGTCTACCAAAACAAGTTAATATTGATGTCAATAATACTAGAATGAAAGATGTTTTACCTTTTAAAATGAGCAAAGCCTTGCCTGGTACATATGTGGTTAAAATTAGTAAAGATGGTTATTCTAACTGGACCAAAACCATTAAAGTTATTGGCGGTCAGGCAATAGATTTTAAGAAAGTCTATCTATATATTACAAATCCTCAAATCATAGAATCGAACCGTAATACAAACGCGGAAGCGATTAAAAATGATGCTAAAAATGAAGCAAATGATCTTTTGATTATTAATAATGAAATTTGGTATAAAAAACTCCTTGTCACACGCTTTAGTGATACACCAAAATCCGCCATCTTAACCGACGATCGAGAACATATTATATTTCAGCTCGGCAAAGAGCTTCGCGTGATCGAGCTTGATGGCGCCAACAACACTAAACTATTCGATTTTCCAACTAACGATCCGTATGTTTTTGCCATGTACCAAGACAAAATTGTATACGCTGCCAACGACAAAATTTACGAAGCTAAAATCCGATAATTTAGTACAAAAAAGTTAATTTAGTAACTGGGCTGTAACCACTAATCGATTTAAAGTTGTGCCAACTGGCGTACAAGTCATGAGACTGAGGGTTTTTGTATTCGTTTGGTTTAAAACCGAAAGATCATTAGGACTAACCACTTTTTTACCAGTGACAATATATGTATAAACTTTACTTTCGTGGGAAACATATATCTTATCACCCTGATTTAATTTGTCCAAAATTGCAAAAATTTCTTTATACGAGCCTTTATTCCACCAGTAATAGGACGAATGACCATAAATAAAAGTATTGCCAATCTGACCCGGCAAAGCCGTGCCTTCATAGTGCGCTACACCGTTTTCAAGAGCAGGAAAAACATTATCAGCTGGTACATTCCAGGTGATCGGTGTATCAATATTCATTTTTGGAATATATAAATGATTATTGCTAATAACTTTTTGATTCAAGACTTGTGTTAATTGGTTTTGTGATTTAAAAAAATATTTCGTTTTAGTCAAATAAGCCGGAAAATTAATGATAATAAAACTAACCAAAAATAAGAGTAAAAACACGCCAAAAGTTTTGAGTACACCCAAAATAAACTCGGCTTTTGAGCCATGCATTTGTTTCTTTAAATTTTTAAAATATTCATGATCTTGGTTCATATTATCCTTTGGTGGACCTGGCGAGAATCGAACTCGCGCCTCTACAATGCGAATGTAGTGTTTTACCACTTAACCACAGGCCCAAAAATTAAAATCTAAATAATTATTGTTAATTGAATATTAACACCTTTTTCCCTTGAATTCAATCCGATTTTGAGTTACAATGATAATAAGCCCGGGTGGTGGAATGGTAGACACGTAGGTCTCAAAAACCTATGAGCGCAAGTTCATGCGAGTTCGACTCTCGCTCCGGGCACCATTAAAAATTATCAAATGTGCATTTCTATAAAGAGGGGCAATGCAATCTCATATTATAATACAAATTTTACTTGTAATTAGCTCTATTTTAGGCCTTATTTGTGCCTTTTTTGTTTTGCGTGCTGATACAAAATCTTGGATTAATCGTTTCTTAGCCATTATCGTAATATTGGCTGATTTTTGGGCTTTATCAATTTATTTTACTCTCAAAACAGGCAATCTTGACCTTAGCATGATCGCCTTTTTTTCCACCGCTTGGATCATTGGTGCTGGCAATTTACTCCTATTAGAGGCACGAAAAAAATTATCTCGCCGCAATCTACTAATCACTATTATTCCAACTGCTATTATTTCTACCTTAAGTTTAACCGGCCATTTGATGATTAAAAAAATCGATGTGGCAGACGGTTTTATTAAAATTCTAGAAATTGGCCCATTATTTTATGCTTTTTATGCTTTTGTTTTTATCTACTTATGTATATTTATTTACAATGCCTGGGAAGCAATCAAC